>ERZ1066127.61-NODE-61-length-73911-cov-15.021352_pt1 | contig 73911 bp, 58 predicted proteins | sample MGYA00382774_ERZ1066127 | MGnify/ENA primary metagenome ERZ1066127 (study PRJEB33369, sample SAMEA5778357) | biofilm metagenome | biome: Industrial cooling water; feature: Water cooling tower basin; material: Biofilm | place: United Arab Emirates | collected...
TTTCGGTCAGTGAGATTGTGTAGGTACGAGAATCAATAATTGATGGTTCCTTCCACACTAACCCTTTCTCTTCGAGAGATTTAATAGCATCACTGACCGTTGGTTTTGTCATATTGAACTCTTGAGCAAGATAGGAAACTTTTCTTTGAACAGGCGGATGAAATGCCAAAAAAGTTAATATCTGGATTTGCAAGGGCGATAAACCTGTGTTTTTGCTTGCTTGCCAAAGCATCACACGAAATGCTTCTGCTATACGCTCAAAGGCTACTACAATTTTACTCGTAGTATTGATAGAGTTATAGTGCGGATTAAAAACCGTCGTCGAGGGCTGTTGTTGGGTGGCTATCATAACTCCTCCGAGGACATAATTGAGGTGGGTAAATAGTGAGGAATACTCTCTATCACATCATTTTGGGGGAGGCTCTTTCTCTTAGGAAAGAAGATTGAGTGATAAAGAGTAACGTTTTGCTGCATCTCAATTTAGCAAATTTTCCACATTTCCACAAGTAACCTCAAGAAGAAAAATAAGGGGTAATAATAAAAGAGTAATGGTTAGGAATCCAAATATCAATAAAATTGTGTTTTACGGTACGATGGTTTCGCACAAAACCGTAGGTGAAGATAACTGAGTACGGAATCTGACCAGTTATGTATACTTTACTGCTGAACCTGTGGAAGCATTGAGCAAAAGGGTTTGTACAAAAATGGTTTTTGGTGTATTTTACGACCTCAATGTAGTTATAAGGACTTTCGCAAAAGTATGCGGAGTAGAAAATGTCAGAGTAGAGAATGTCAGAGTACAGAATGTATTTCTCATATTTACTGGTTCTTCTGTCTATGACGGAATGTATCCCGCGCTCCCAAAATTATTTGCGAAAGCCCTACGTAATAATGCACTGTATCCCATCCGAATTGGTATCTGTGCATACTGTGTTGAAGCCATTTTTACTCAGTTTTTTTCACCGCCATGGCTCATTCTGATAATACGCTTTCGTCCCAAACATCCTCAACAGCAAGCACAGACGACAGACCTTCACCCAAGCCTTTACAACCTTTCGATGAAAGCAATGATGAAGCGTTAAGTGAGTTTGCTGATTCACCAGAGCTTGTCTTTGAAAAACTCCAGAAAGAGGAACGAGAGGAAAATCTCGGTAAACTCAAGATATTTTTAGGTATGTGCGATGGGGTCGGTAAAACGTATGCAATGCTGCATGAAGCCCACGAACGCAAACGAGAAGGAAAAATTGTTGTTGTCGCGTGTGTTGAGGATAATGTTCATCCCGAAACCCAAGCCTTAGCTTTTGGTTTAGAGTTTGTTCCGAAAAAAAAGGTTGGTGCGGGTGATGCTATTGAAATAGATATTGATGCAATTTTAGAACGAAAACCGGATATTGTTGTCGTTGATAATATCGCTCACTGGAATAGCGACGGAGCGCGTCATACAAAGCGAACCGAAGATGTACGCGAGTTACTGGATAACGGAATTAATGTCTTTACAACGCTCAATGTCGGGAATGTTGAAAGCCGCGTAGATACTGTTCGACAAATTACGGGAATTACTGTAACTGAGACAGTGCCGGATTCGCTTTTAGAGGAGGCAGAAGAAGTTGAATTGATTGATATTGCCCCTGATGAACTCTTAAAACGACTCGCTGAAGGAAAAGTTTTTCCTCTCTCCAATCCTGATGCAATTAAACGTGCCGCTGATACATCCTTCCGAAAAGGGAATTTAATGGCACTTCGAGAAATGGCGCTGCGCCTTGCTTCTGAACGTGCCGACCAAGAATTGCGTGATTATATTGAAGAACAGCATTTAGCCGAGACGTGGAAATCCGGTGAACGATTGTTGGTTGCTGTTGGTCCTAGCCCTTATTCTACTGCACTTGTTCGCTGGACACGACGTCTAGCGTATTCGATGGATGCTCCTTGGATTGCAGTTAGTGTTGAAACTTCCGCTATGATGAGTGATGACGCACGAAAGCGTCTTTCAGAAAATCTGACCCTTGCACGAGAACTTGGTGCAGAAATTATTTCTACTGTCGATGATGACCTTGTAAGCGGGATTGTGCGAGTGGCGCGGCAGCACAATGTATCACAAATTATTGTTGGTAAACCGTTCGCTGAGAAATTTTCCTTTATGCAGCGCTTCCGAAAATTCTTTCGGAAGTCGTCTAAAACTTTTATCGACAGATTAATTGCAGAAAGTGGTACGATTGACGTATATGCTATTCGTGTCGAAGAATCTGCACCGGAAAAGCGTAGCACCTTCGCTGTCAGTGAATTTTCGAGATTTCGTTCAACACCAAAAGAATATATCGGTGCTGTCATTATTGCAAGTATTGTTGCCGGACTAGCTTCATTACTGCCGCAATTTGTTGGTTATCAAAGCGATGGTATGATATTGCTTTTCACAACAACGCTCTTAGCACTATATTTTGGGCGAGGTCCTGTTCTTGTGGCAGGTTTTGTGGGGGGGCTCTTGTGGAATTTTCTCTACATACCACCAAAATTTTCGTTTGCCATTGAATCAACGGCAGATGGTATCATGTTTGGCATGTATTTCGTGATTTCCATCGTCACTGCTATTCTGACAAACCGCATAAAAACGCAAGAACGAGCCGTTCGGTATCGAGAAGAACGTACTGCTTCATTATACCACCTCGCCAAAGATTTAGCATCAGCAGCCACCAAAGATGAAGTATTAGCGAGGTCAAGCGTTCACATCGGGCGCACTTTTTCTGCTGACGTCGCTTGGTTTATTCAACACGACGAGGAACTTCTTGATAATGCTCTGCACTCAAGCAGCACCGTCAAATTTGAAGGCGTAGAGCAGGACAAAGAATACTCGAATGCTGCGTGGGTATTCGGCAATCAAAAGCCGGCAGGGCGTTTTACTTCGACCCTACCCAATTCTGAGCTGTATTTTACCCCTTTGGCTTCTCCGCGTGCGAAGTTTGGTGTTTTAGGCGTGCGATTGCGTGGGGCGCTCTTCACTCTTGACCAAAAAACCTTGCTAGAAAACTTCGTTAGTCAGATTTCATCAGCTCTAGAGCGTGAAACCCTGAATGAAGAAGCTCAAAAAACACACCTGAGCGAGGAAGCAGAACGTTTGCATACTACGCTACTCAACTCGATTTCCTACGATATTCGTCAGCCTCTTGCAGAAATGAGTCTTGCTGCATCAGGTCTTGCCGATGAAGAGATAGCCGAGAATGCTGAGGCAAGAGCAAAACTTGCCGAAAGTTTGCGAAGAGCTTCTGCGCGAGTGAACCACCTTGTCGAAAATTTGTTGGATATTACCAGAATCGAAGCTGATGATATTTCTTTGCATAAGGAATGGAGTGATGTAAGTGACCTTGTGAGTGTCGTCATGGCACGTCTGCGACGCGAGCTTTCTGACCATATCGTTCACGTCGATATTCCAAGCGATTTTCCCTTGATCGAAATGGATTTTGTGCTGATGGAGCAAGCATTGGTCAATATTTTGCACAGTACTCTTCAACAAGCACCAGAAGAAACGCCGATTAAAATTATCGTCACCGAACAGAAGTACGTCGGGAAATTGAAAGGCGTGCAAAAGCAAATGCGACTTGTGATTGCCGATGGTGGTCCGGGATTGCCAAGTGAGGCACTAGAGCAGATTTTTGATAAATATTATCGCGCTCCCGGTCATGAAAATGATGATGCAGGGATTGGATTGGCTGTAACAAAAGGTATCATTAGTGCCCATGAAGGCACAATTGTTGCAGAAAATCGAAAACAAGGCGGATTGAAATTTATTATTACACTTCCTTTGCGTCCGCAGCAACTATCAACCGGAGGTAAATCCTAATGAAGGTTCAAACAAAATTGTTGTTCGCTTTTGGAGTCAGTGTCATGGTGCAGTGTGTTTTGTTGCAATCCGCATATTCTCAAGCACTAACCCCAAAAGAAGCACGAGAATTACAGGGAATTTGGAATAGAGCTATTGCGAATTATCAATTTGCTGTGCAGAATAATTTTGCTGCCAAATCAAGCAATTTTCAAGCGGCAATTGAAGATTTTACTGCTGTTATTGACCGCACACCTTCGTTTGCAGAAGCCTATTTTTACCGCGCTGCTGTCTATTTTCTCACACGCAAACAACGCGATGCGTTCATTGATATTCGAGAGGCGCTGAAGGTTAATGCTAAAATTGCTGTCGAGCATCCTCGCTATTTTACGTTTTCTCAAGAAGATAGCCTTGGCTTTGAGGCAATGATTTCTTTTGCCGCAAAAAATTACGGAAAAACCGACAGTTTATTGTCCCTACCAAAACTTCGTCAGCATAATGTTTTCACGAATGAACTGCTACTCATAGGGGCAATTGCAAAGTATAATCTTGGAAAAAAACAAGAAGCCTGCTCTGAATGTCAGTTTGCCAGAGAAGTCGGCGTTACCGATGCAGAAGAATTAGCAAAGCAACTGTGCGCTTTTCAACCGATTGTGTTCGATGATTCTTTCCCTAAACATCTCCAATTTTTTGCACGGGAAAAAGATCGTGACTCTGCCTTTATTGACATCAAAGGTCGTCTGTACGGTTTTAATGCAGATTCAATTGTTTTGGTGAAATACCGTGCAGGTAAGATAGAATCTCGTATTGCTGAATCTGTTTCTTATTCCGTACTTGCTTCTAAACACTCAAAAAACAGTCTTTTTGCAGCCTATGTGAATGATGGAACGAATATCAATGGGAAAAATAAAAAAGCCGTCGTATCAGCAGTACCTAGTGCAGCTTTTGCTCTGAAAATGGGAATCAAAGCGGAGTGCGCGGAATACGGTTTCAAACTACAATTACGGTTAAAAAATGGCGCAGATACTATTATCGCCGAACGTGATAGTTTGGTTGCCGGTGATGTCTATTTCTTTGCGGGGCAATCGAACATGGTGTTGGGCAACGTGCCACCGTCGAGTAAGGCAGAATTTATGCGGACGTACAGTAACCGAACACCTGCTTTATGGCAAACAATGAGTGCAACAAATACTTTTCCGAATGAATTGGGGCATATTGGGGCGCTGGGCGGTGCTCTTGCTCGGAAAATAGTAGAAGAACAAGGTATTCCGGTTTGTGCTATTCATGCAGCCGTGAGTGGAACAAGCCTTCAAGAGCATACTCCGACGCATCTTCAGCAAAATAACATCACTAACATTTACAATTCTGCCTTTTGGTTGGCAAAAAAGTCTGGTTTACAGAAAAAAATTCGTGGTATTCTTTGGTATCAGGGAGAATCAAATACTGGCTTGGGATATACCTCGGAATTCTTGAATTTGTGCCGGTTTTGGCAAACGGATTACTCTGCGCTTGAACGTATTTTTGTTGTTCAAATTCGCCCGAATGTGTGCAACGAGTACGAACATAATGATATTCGAGAAGAGCAAAGGCGCTTACCACAAGCCTTGCCGATAGTGCGTGTTATTGCTGCCAATGCAATAGAAGGATATGACGGATGCCATTTTTCACAGCAAGGATATGAGCGATTGGCAGATGTGGCTTATAGTTGTTTTGCGCATGAATTGTATGGTTCGGCAGATACAGCAGACGTTATCTCGCCTACAGTGGCATCCGTTGTTTTTGCCGATTCAAGCAAGACAAAAATTCTTGTTGAGTTTACTCCCGCATCGTCTATTGTGGTCTCAAAGCCTGATTCTGTGCTCATTCAAGGTCAGAAATATTCAATACGTGATGCTTTCGGTGTCGATGGTGTAATATCATCCACAAATAAAAGATTTATCAATTCTCGTGATGTTATTACCAATGTTGAGATCTTGGGTGGAAATCGTGTGACGATAGCGCTTAAAAATGGTGTTATAGCCGACCGTCTTTCCTATATTCCCGATAAGTTTTACTCTGGCACAACAGCGTATTTTGTTGGACCATGGCTTCAAACAAAGCGAGGCGTTGGCGTTCTCTCCTTTTACCGTGTGAAGATTAACGACCGCAGAGAATAACGGCATGGCAGCAGAGTGCTTGTCCTGATAAAACCGAAGAAATTGCTCTACACAAACAAAGTTTTCAGTATTTTTAGCATACTTTTCATTGACCGAATTGCTTTAAGCGTGATGACATGATTTTCGCTACTTTTGTCACTATTTTGATTGAGGCTGAATATGATAAAACGGACACGAGTTCAAGAATGGAGTAAAGGCGTATTGCTTATGGGGCGTTTTGAATGGTTCGGTACGGGGTGCTGGCTTTTGCACCACAATGGCGAGGGGGCTATTGTGGAATTGCCGCCTTACAATCCCGATCATCAAGAATCCCCGGCGACGAAAGCCTACAACGTCTGTAAAAAACGCAAAATTGACGTAAAATATATTCTCTGTACTCACACCCATATTGACCATTTTAACGCCAAAACCGCACGAGAAATGCAAGGCGCATTCCCTCAGGCAGAAATTCATTTGCAGCGAGGTTTTGAAGGTCTGGCGAGTATGTTTAATAATGTCTATTTTTTTGACCATGATTCCACGCTTGATGTAGGCGGGGAACCTCTTTATCTCATTCATGCACCAAAACATAGTTGGACTGAGACGCATATCATTTTCAAAGGCACGGCTATCACCGGAGATTGGGAATTGAATACGCTTCGCTCTGCTCATGACGATAAACCTCGTTATGCCGTTCCGAAAGAAGCCAAAATAGCTGCTATTGAGAAAATGTCGCGCTTCGAGCATGAATATAAGTATCATATTCATAAGGTTTTTTCCGTACATGCGAATGACCGGCGAGAAAATGTCAATTTTACACAATTGATGCACGATACAAAAGTCGATAGAGCATGGTTTTAACGGTTGTTTGTCTTGTACAAACTCCAAATTATGATGTACAATGATTAACGAAAAAATAGCCTATATCCTTCTTGGTATTGCCAGCGTAATGTTTGTCCTAGACTTACGCATAGTTCTGCAAAAACGAGAGTTTACGTGGAGAATCATCGTTGCAATTATTCTCTTCATCATTGACTTTGCAATGACGGGCTTTATTCAAGAATTTACTCAAGGCTATAATGACGGATTACAAGGAAAATAAGATTTTTACTATATTCTTATGAACATCACCATTCTTGGCTGCGGCATATCAGGGCTTTCATGCGGAGTAAAACTCCAAGAAGCCGGTTTCACCAATATTCGCATCCTTTCTCGCACATTGCCGCCGCATACGACATCTGATGTTGCTGGTGGGCTCTGGTTTCCCTATAAAGCAGAACCAATTTCCCGCATTTTGGGATGGTCGAAGGCGACATTTCAAGAAATGATGCGTCTTCGCGCCGTTCCAGAAGCAGGTATCACCATGACGCGCTTTTTTCAACTGTTTCCTCACAACGTCAGTGGTGATGCGTGGTGGAGTAGTGCTGTGGATGTGTATCGTCCCTTGTCGGAACGCGAAATTTTGGCTGAATTTCCACATTTGCCCAAAGGACAATTTCCAAGCGGCTTTTATGCTGAAGTGCCCATTTCAGAGCCACACAAGCATTTACCATATTTGATGAATCGTTTTCTAGAGCGTGGAGGAACTATCGAAATTGGTGAGATTGAGAGCTTTTCCGACATTTCAGGGCAAAATACTGTGATTGTAAACTGCACCGGAATTGAAGCAAGAAAATTGGTCGGCGATGAAGAAGTATTCCCGATTCGTGGGCAAATTATGGTCGTAAAAAATACCGGTGTTAATCGCTCCGTTACTATCGAAGCCTCCAACGAACACAGTGAATATGCGACCTATACGATTGCCCGCTCTGAAGATGTCATTATGGGCGGGATTGCTATGGTTGGAAACTGGGAAACAAGTATTGATGAAACGACTATTAGCGGCATTATTGCCCGATGTTCGGCAATAGAGCCAATACTTTCGACTCCGACAATACTCCAGCATAAAGCCGGACTACGCCCCGGACGCACGGAAATCCGATTAGAACAAGAAATACTGCCGGATGGCTGCGCTGTTATTCACAACTACGGGCATGGTGGCTCCGGTTACACGGTGAATTGGGGCTGTGCTGATGAGGTCGTTCAACTTGTGCACTCTCTGTAATTGCTGTCATCCCATAATCACCAATACCACAACAATTTTCCGCAATTCTTTTGATTCTTTGTATGACCTCACCGAAAATTTTTTCTCTTTCCCTCTGGCTCATAATTCTTGCGATGCTTGCAAGCTGCGCTAGTACTCGTCAATCAGCTACGACCGATGCAAAAACTATTTCTGCCGAAACCTCAGCAAAGGCGCGTAACATTATGCGTGAAGAGGGTTTGCGACTTTCGAGTGATTCCTCTAAAGCATATTCTTACGACCCGCCGGGCTCGCTGAATACCACTGATAAACAGATACAATTTCAGAAAAAACAAGTATTTGCTTTTCCGAAAGCCGATGTTTATTTCAGTAATGATTTTGACGGTGCACGGTTGAATGATGTTCGTATGGTTGATGATTCTACCTTCATCGGTATTCTTTCACCAGAAAATGCACCAATAAATTTTTCCGCATGGTATGCGTTCAAAGCTTGGTCTAAAGCATCGTCGAAGGCAATTCGGCTGACGCTAACCTACACCGAAGCGCGTCATCGCTACATTCCCAAACTATCCCGCAAGCCCAGTGCAGACTGGCGCTCTTGGAAATACATCGATTCAGCAGCGTATAAAGTCCATTTTGACAGCGCCGGAAGAGAAACCACTTCGGCAACGCTTCGTTTAGCGCTTTCACCTGATACGCTCTGGGTTTCGGGACATGAACTTTTTACTTCGTCTGATTTTGAAGCGTGGAGCGCACGGTTAGCTGAGTTGCCATTTGTGAAAAAAAGTGTTTTAGGCAAATCTTCACTAGGAAAGCCGCTTATTCGTCTTGATATTTCAGAAGCGCCTGCTGAAGCGCCGTGTGTTGTGATTGTCAGCCGACAGCATCCGCCGGAGCATACCGGAACGCTTGCTTTGCTGCCATTTGTCGAAACACTAGCCGGAAATTCAGCGCTGGCTAGGGAATTTCGGAAAAAGTTTCGTGTGTTTGTCGCGCCTTGCGTGAATCCTGATGGCGTTGATAACGGTCATTGGCGGCATAATGCACATGGTGTTGATTTAAACCGCGACTGGCACAATTTCAACCAACCCGAACCCCGCCAAGTACGTGATGCACTGCTGAAAATGCGCGATTCGCTTAAAACAGAATTCGTTTTTGGTGTGGATTTTCATACTACGCAGCACGATGTTTTTTATACGTTGAGTAATCCACCGCTTGCAACGGCAAAAGACAGCGTCGCATATGCAACGATTCCCGAATTCAAAAACTATAATGCCGCTTCTGCGTCAAGAAGTAAGTTTGTCGAAACGTGGCTTGAGCGAACACAAGCATTATTCCCAACGTATCAAGTTACTATTTCTGATTCACAGCGAACGCCCAATGGCGCTACGTCGGGAAGATGGTTCGACAGAGAATTACTCGCGCCGTCCGTCACGTATGAAGTTGGTGACGAGACTGACCGCGAGCTCATTCAAAAAATTGGCGTTGGAAGTGCAAACGTTTTAATGGAAATGCTGTTGAAAAAATAATTGTTATCGCAATGACAAGCACCTTTCTCCATAGTAATAATCCCCTCGCGCGACAATTACTTGCCTCGCCGAAAATTTATTCGTACATGGAAGAATTGAAGAGTTTTTTGGCGGAAGAAGCAAAGCGCCGTGCTGATTTTTACGAAACGATGGATGAACAGACGAAAGTAGAGTTTATCAATGGAGAAATCATCATGCACTCGCCGGTAAAAATTGAGCATAATTCGGCAACGGTCTTTATTGCAAAACTGCTCGCGGCATATATTGATGAGCATGATTTGGGAATGATTGGTATTGAAAAACTGCTCATTTCGCTGACGAGAAACGACTACGAGCCGGATATCTGCTTCTTTACGAAAGAACGTGCTGATAGCTTTGAAGAAGGGCAAATGAAATTTCCAGCGCCGGATTTTATTATTGAGGTTTTATCCCCAAGTACCGAAGAACGCGACAGGGGAATAAAGTTTGAAGATTACGAGGCTCACGGAGTCCGTGAATACTGGATTGTGGACACAAAGCGCAAAACGATCGAGCAATATAAAAGGACACGAGGAAAGTACGTGTTATTGCAAAAAACTGCACAAGGTTTGATAGAAAGTTTTACGGTGAAAGGTTTTTCAATGCCTGTTCGAGCGGCGTTTGATAAAAAAGAGAACAGCCTGGCACTACGAGCATTGCTCCAATCCTAAACACCGAAAACCAATGACAACTGACCAATGACAACTGACCAATGACCAATAAATTTCCACCACTATTTTCATCATCAAACGAGGTGTGTTCAATGAACAACATTTTACCACATTCCCTACAAACCGCGTACAAGAGTTTTATGGGAATACTGAGTGTTTGTGCGTGCTTGGTGCTGTCGGCTCTGAGTCTTTCTGCACAACCAAGAGCGTATAAAATAACGGGTTCGGTTAAAGACGCAAAAGGCGCTCAACGGGGCGTCGTTGTGCGGATTGACAAAACCAATTTTGGCGGCGTTTCCGACCCCCAGGGCAATTATAGCATCAGTGCAAATCTTGCGCCGGGGAAATATACGGTTATTGTCGCGGCGATAAACTACAAGCAATTCCGCCGTCAAATTACTCTCGGCGACGACAATAATATTTCGTTGGATGTGAAATTGGAAGAGGATATTACCCGCATGGACGAAGTTGTCGTAACGGGAACATCTGCCGCAAGCAGTCGTAAGACGCTTGGAAACTCTATTGGTGCTGTGAATGCGAAAGACGTTCAGCTAACGGGCGCAAATGCTATTGATGCTGCAATGGCGGGCAAAATTGCCGGTGTGCAGATCCAGCAAAATTCCGGTAATCCTGCGGGTGGTGTATCGGTGCGCTTGCGTGGTACAAACACGTTTTCCGGCAGTGCAGACCCGCTTTACATCGTGGATGGTGTTTTGATTAACAACGATTCTCGCGAACTCGTAGATTTGGGTGGTTATGCACAAAATCGTCTTGTGGATATTAACCCCAACGACATTGAGCGGATTGAAGTGCTGAAAGGTGCAGCTGCGGCTGCTATCTACGGTGCGCGGGCAAATAACGGTGTTGTACAGATTTTCACCAAGCGCGGAGCAACTGGCGCACCGACAGTAACATTTTCGACACGCCTCAGCACGGATGATTTACGCCAAAAAATTGCTTGGAATCAAGAGCCACGCCGTGTTATCAATAACCAAATCGTTACCATGAATCCGAATGGAACTCCGGTCCAACGGTATGATTTGCAAGATTTGATTTTCCGTCGTGCATGGGGAACAGACAATTATGTCTCGGTTTCTGGCGGTGCCGCTGGAACAAAGTATTTCTTCTCTGGCAATTACACGGGAAATCAAGGTATTATCAACGGTTCAGACTTTACGAGGGCTGGCGCACGTTTGCGTGTAGAGCAAGTTTTGAGCGAAAATTTGACCGCGACTATCGGGTTGAATTATTCCAACAGTGGTAGCCGTGAAATTCCCAATGGTGGCTTGAATAGACCATTTGGGGCGTTGACAGGATTTATTTTTGGACAAAATTGGATTGACCCGCGCCCTGTGGATGGTGTCTATCAGCAATTGAGCGGTTTAGCGGCTGTTCCAAGAACGAATCCTTTGGAAGCTATTGATCGGTTTGTCTTTACCCAAAATACCAACCGCATTATCGGTGATGCTCAAATTAACTACACACCGATTCAAGGAATGAATATCAATTATGTGTTTGGTGTTGATACCTATTCGCAGTTGGCAAGCGGCTTTATTCCTCGCGGAACGACAGCGCCGGAGTTCCCGTTGGGTTGGTCTCGTCGCAGTATCTACAACGTGATGCAAGTAAATAATGACCTCAACATAAGCTATAAAGCGGATATTGGCGAAAATATCAAATCTATTTCCCAACTTGGCGGCACGATGCAATATGAACGTCGTGAGGCATTGACGGGCGAATCACAGGTTCTTGCTCCGATTGCACAAACAGCATCAAGTGGTGCGCAGGGGATAACGGTTGGTGATACTCGTGAAGAAATCACTGTGTACGGCGCTTTCGCACAGCAATCGTTGGAAATCAATAATATGGTTTTTCTTACCGGAGCGATTCGTATGGATGCTTCGTCAGTTTTTGCGCCGGAAAGTCGTTTCCAGTTTTTCCCGAAAGCAAGCGGCTCGTTCCTTCTTTCGGAACTGTGGAAAGATAATGATTTAGCACAAACAATCAACGTCGCTAAATTGCGTGCAGCGTGGGGGCAATCCGGTGGCTTGACGGCAATTGGTCCTTTTACCAGATTCACCAACTACGGACCAACAAACTTTTCCGGTCTTTCCGGCCTTATTCCTTCAACGCAACTCGGCTCAATCGGTGTGCGCCCGGAACGCCAGACGGAATTGGAGCTTGGAGCAGATTTTGCATTTTTGAATAACCGCTTGGGCGTTGAATTTACCTACTACAACAAAGTAACAAATGACCTTTTGCTGACACGTACACTTGCGCCAACATCAGGTTTTAGCACACTTTTGCAAAACGTCGGAACGCTCACCTCGAATGGTGTTGAGCTAATGATTCGTGCTGTTCCGGTAGAAACAGAATCCTTCAAATGGACTGTTACCGGCATTTACAACCAAAATCGGAGTATTATCAACGGCATCGAAGGTGGTTTCTTGCAAATTACCGACGGTTTTGGTCAGGTCGCGGTCGTGAATGGTCAGCAACTCGGCGTTTTCCGTACGTTCTTTGGTGCGCGTAATCCCGATGGCTCGTATTTGCTGACCCCGGCAGGTTTGCCGCAACGTGAGCGCGGGCGCTCCAATCCAGATGGTACTGCAACTCCTCAGCGTGATGCGAATGGGCAGCCCCTAGCAACTGCGCCACAAGCCTTGAGAGTAGTTGGAGACCCGAACCCTGATTTTACAGCTTCCTTGGTCAATGAATTTGCGATTGATAAATTTACGCTCCGCGTTCAAATTGACGGCATGTACGGGCAGGATGTTTTCAATTTCACTCGCCGCGTAGGCGCGAATCCAAACTATGGTGGTTTAGCTGATTACGCGCGTGAACTGCGCGGCGAAGTACCGCTCGGATGGAATAATGCGCTTTTTGCTCTTTTGGGTGATTGGGTTGAAGATGGCTCATTTACACGCTTGCGCGAAGTTGCTGTTTCGTATGAAATCAATCCACAGGATTTATTCAACATCCGCAGCATTCGTCTTACAGCGACGGGACGCAATCTCTTCCTTTTGACAAATTATTCTGGCTGGGACCCGGAAGTTAATACCGGCGGTCAGCGTACTGCTGTTCGCGGCTTTGACTTTGTAGAGGTTCCACTACCGAGAAGTTTTTCCTTGGGTGTTCAACTCACGTTTTAAGGGTGTTAGATGCTTGAGAACGCAAAGCCACGTTATGTTTTGATATGACCTAAGAAATACGTTCACAGCATCTTCACTCACTAATCACCGAATTTCAGACTCCTTTTTTTACTCCCATGAAACGACGTATTTTATCTATTTTTGCAGCCGCATTGCTTGCTGCCTCGCTTGGTGGCGGGCTTGCCGGGTGCGCATTGGATTATATTAACCCCAATGCTGCGGCTGAAAATCAAGTATTGACCACACGCGAAGGCTTGTTTAATCTATCAGTCGGAATGCAGCAAAGCTACGCTACGGGTGCTTTAGAGGCGTATATTACGACCTCCGGCACATCTGCTCGTGAACTCGGCATTGCCAGTACGTTTCAAGATCCTATCGATCTTGAAGCGGGCGGTGCTCAGCTTCCTTCGGAAAATAGCCGTATTTTGAATATTTGGCAGCGCTCCTACCGAGTTATTGGTATGGCAGATAATTTAATTACTTCTGCTCCTAACGTTAATCCTTTGGCTGCCGGTACTCGCGGCGGGATTATTGCATTGGCTTCGCTGTACAAAGCAATGGCGCTTGGGCATCTGGCAATGTATTTTGAACAAGCTCCCACAGTTTTGGGCAGACCCGGACAGCCGGCACAGTTTCGCCCCAGAGCAGAAGTGCTTGCTGAAGCTATTCGTCTGTTGGAAACGGCAGCACCGCTTGTTCCAACGGGAACAGCCGCCGCAGAATTCAATGCACAAGTCCTTTCACGCGGGTTTAACCTAGCGAATACAATTCAACTGATGCGAGCCAGATTTTTGAATATGGCTGGTCGTCATGCCGATGCAATCGCAGCAGCAAACATGGTTACGACAGGTGCTGCGGGCTTATCAGTTTATTCATATGATGCCCAGCAAAACCGAAATCCAATTTTCGTGAATTTGGTGCTATCGGGAGCAATTTTCGCTCCCCGCGATAATTTTGGTTTGCCCTCCAACCTTGTCGATACTGCTGATGCACGTATTCGCACATTCCTTCGACCGAATAGTCGCACTGGCGTAGCTCCTGCTTCGTATGCAATTGATGATTTGATTATTCCGTTCCTCTCCGCCCCTGAAGCAGCAATGCCGGTTTTCCGCATGGGTGAAGTTGCTTTGATTCGTGCGGAAGCAAATGCTCGGCAAAATAATCTCACGCAAGCCGTCGCAGAACTGAATTCTATTCGTACTAAACGAGCCGCAAGTGACCCGCACGGCATTGGTGCGAATCTTCCTGCTTATTCGGGAGCTATGACTGCGGATGCAATTTTGACGGATATCTATGCGCAGCGTTGCATTGAATTGTATTTGACGGGTATGCGTTTTGAGGATGCACGCCGCTTTGGTCGCCCCGCGCCACCAAATCCGGCTTCGTTCCAATCAGAGCGAAATCGTAATTTCTACCCGTATCCCGCTTTGGAGCGCGATAACAACACAAATACGCCTGCCAATCCGCCGATTTAATTTTTGTATAAGTTACATGAAAACCCGCTTGGAATCTGTTCAATCAGTATTCAAGCGGGTTTTTGTTTTACGCTTCGTAAATTTTGGATACAGCTCCGTGAAGTGCTGTTTTTCGGCAGTGCAGCGCACCATTGTTGCGTAACATTTATGTCAGCAAAAAAAACTTTGTGACTTTACAAGGATGTAGCGTAGTTTTAGTAAGGTAGAATCTGCGTTTGGAGATATGTTGTAGCCTTCCTAAACATCAATACTTATTCGTAATCGTAAAGGCATCATCTCTCAGACGCATTTCTAGTGTTCTGAAGGGGATCGTTTTTTCAAGACCGCGTGTACCTATTGGCTTTAGTTCAGGCATTTGTTGTAAGGTGAGCATATCTAAATGCACTATTATTGCTTGTTCTGCACGTGCAAGTTCCATATCAATCGGAGCTTTAAGATTGGGGTATTGTTTTAATCCGCTCCACGTAAAAAAAGTTGTCATGGGTATTTCTGGAAAAACCTTTGTTGTTACGTCTGTCCAGCGGCTATTTTCATATGTTAAAAACGCTACTTCTGAAGCTGCGCCATTGCGTTCCCACCGTCTTCGACAAAACCCCACAAGTGTTTTTTTATTCTTTAATGTCCAAAGGGCAACAGAAAATGAGTACCCCTGGCTTCCTTCGGGAGTATTCACAATCAAGTATTTGTTCTTAATTTCCAAGGCTCCCGTAAAAAGTTCGACACCGCGCATTGTAGCGGTGTCACTGGTAAAACAGGTTAAAATAGTTTTTCTGGTGGCGGTGGGAAATTGTTTCACGCTGCTTGTGGTAGAGCCGTATTGCGTAAAATACCCTTCCGGTAAAAGGAGAAAATAATCAACAACAGTTTGAGGGCGAGGGATTGTTTTTTGCAGTGTTGGGTCAATCCTCAATGATTGCGGCGGTAATATTCTTCCGGAGGAAAGTGGCGTTAATTGTTTTGCCGGCTGCTGAGCTAATACTGATTGAATCATAACCATCGGCATAATGATAAGCAAAGCAAGCATCCGCCGAATAAGTTGTGGGTGGATGTAGATGATTGAAAGATAACAGGGTGATGAGATGTTCAGTAAACGATTACCAAAAAATGATAGAAGAGGGGATATTTCGTAGGGGCTTGAGGACATAGCGGAAAAATCAATAGTTTAACAAGTATGGTGAAGGTCTTTATAACGAAGTTTGAAGAGTGGAACGAGCCTTAGAGAGTGTTTGAAAACTCACGAATCTATACTTTTTTGCCCTCATCCGCGATCGTAACGATGTCTCCTTCTCCCAACGGGAGAAGGAGACAAAAAGCCTTCATATCTTGCTTCCTCTCCCTTTGGAAGAGGATTGGGGTGAGGGTATTTAGTTTTTCCTGAATGCAAAAAAGGGGATTACGTTATTCTTAATGTACGTCTTTTTCTCCAAAAATCAACGAATCAACCATAAAAGTTTGGATAAAAAAGGCGGAGAAAAAGCGTTCATACTTGCGAGTGGAAGAGAAGTTTTGCATATTAAATGCCTTTATTGTTCGTGTTTTTGAAACTTGTTCGCAAAACATTTGAACTTTGCTGATATTACTTTTTCCTATTGAAAAGGAGCAGAACCCATGAAACTATCGGTCTCTTCATCGCATTTTTTGAATAATCGCAGCATCGCAGCAAAAATATTTCTCATGATAATTCCGGCATTGTTGATAGCTGTTGGTTCTTGTTGTTATATTCTCTGGAATTCGTATCAACAATATCGTCGGGCTTCCACACTACGGCAAGCAAATTATATTTCAGATTTTGTCCTTCAAGCTGCCGGTGAGCAGGCAAAAGAGCGTGGCTTTACGGCAACAGTTCTCGCAAATCCTGATGATACTAATACACGTCGTAAAATCCAGTCGCTGCGAACCAAAGGCGATGTTTATCTTGACTCTGCTTTAGCAGCAACACAAAAGATAATCGCAGAAAACGGTATTGGTGCTGGAGAAGCACTTGCTATTGAAAAAGCGCGGGAAGAACGTAATATCTTGAGAGCAAAAATTGATGTAGTGTTGGGACATAGCAGCATGGAAAGTCAAAGTATCAAAGAATGGGTTGCACGTCAAACTACTCTTATTGAAGCAGAGAAAAACTTGGTTCATGCACTTTTTGCTTCTACCAATCGTATAGAAAAGATTTTTGCACTCAACAGCCAAATAAAAACTAGTGTTCTGACCGCAAGTGAGTATGCCGGAAGAGAACGGGCACATCTCGGAACCGTTATTGCTACAAAAAAGCCTATTTCGCCCGAAGTATATTCGACGTTAATGCAATATCGAGGTATCGTCGAAGAGTCTATTGCTGCTATTCTTACCTTTGCAAATAGTTCTCAAGCACCCTTGTCTGTCAAAGAGGCAGGAATTATGCTGCAAAAAACATTGCAAGAAGAATACGAGCCCGCTCGTGCAAAGATTTATACGGCTAGCTCGTCAGCACTTTCCTCTGGGCAAGAAAGAGTTGATTATCCATTAACAACGTCGGAATGGATAGAACGCTCGACAAAAGGTATTAACGCAATGCTTATAGTATCGGAAACCGTAAGCAAAGAAGTACGGGATATGGCTGCTGAAGAATATGAATCCAGCGTAGGGCTGATGATGTGGGTATGTCTGGCAATGCTGCTTGTTTTAGTGATTACTGCTTTTGCTTATATTGTTCAACAATCCATTGTTCAACGCCTGATTCTTTTACAAAACAATGCCAAAGAAATTGAATGTGGTCGTTTTGAGGTGAATATTGAGCGCAATGGTACGGACGAAATTGCACAAGTCTCAAGATCATTTGCTATTGTTATTGATACGTTAAGTCGCTTTGCAACGACACAGCAAACGCTGATGAATGAAGCATTAGAAGGAAATATGAGTGCTCGTGCTGACAGTAGAGGTTATGCTGGAGGATTTCAAGTAATGGTACAAGCAATCAACGATGTTCTGGATGCTGCTGTCAAGCCTATTCAAGAAGCGCTGGCATCACTGCAAGCGCTGGCAAATGGCGATTTTTCACGGCGTATTACCAGCGATTTTCGGGGAGATCATGCTTTGTTGAAAGAGGCTCTTAATCAAACGCTTGATTCGATGAATGCAACCTTGTTAGAAGTATCGCAAACAGCAGATTCTGTGTTGCAACGCGCACGGCAGGTTGCTTCGACAAGTCAAGCGCTCTCCAGTGGCAGTGTTGAGCAAGCTGCCTCGTTGGAACAGATTACTGGTTCTGTGCAGGAAATTGCTTCCCAAATCACACATACTGCTTCCAGCGCCGGTGTGGCGACTGAGTTGGCTCAAAAATCGCAAGCCGAGGCAATAGAAGGTAATGAAGATATGATTTATTTGAATGACACCGTACGGGCAATTAATGATTCAAGCGGCAGTATTGCTGGAATAATCAAAACTATTGATGATATTGCATTTCAGACAAATATGTTGGCATTAAATGCTGCTATTGAAGCAGCAAGAGCCGGTCGTCATGGTAAAGGATTTGCCGTCGTCGCCGAAGAAGTGCGTTCGCTTGCCCGAAGAAGTGCAGAAGCTGCTCGTAAGACAACATCATTGATTGAAAATGCCGTTGCTAATGCTGTCGGTAGCTTTTCTCAGACGCAAATAACTACCGAACGTTTTCAAACTATTGTTCACCATGCAACGGAAACGGCAGCTTTAGTACGCGAAATCAACGAACATACATCTCAGCAAGCATCCGGCATCAATGAAATTACTTTGGGACTGGCACAAATTGATAAAGTTGTTCAAATTACGGCTGCAAATGCCGAAGAATCTGCCGCAGCTGCACAAGAGTTAGAATCGCACGCTCAGAATCTTCATCAGCTTTTGGCGCGCTTTGTTCTTACGGAAAAGAGAGAACAAACCGCATTAGAAGTAGCTTGGAGCGATTAAGAATTTCTCGTATCTTTGTTCAGCAAAGACTTTCTTGAGAAAAGTCTTTCTTAAATTTAAGATTCAAAAAGGTTTGTACGAATATCTTAACCTATCTCCAAAGACAAGATAAGCGCTGTGTGCGCTTTGTGCCGATAGTGTGAGAAAATTTCGCATCAAACCTCATTCAATTTTTTTTTCATCAATCGGGTTGCCAACTATACTATGAAAAAATACGGTAAATCCATTTTGGTCGTCGATGACCACGAAATGAGCGTAAAACTTCTCCGTCAAATCTTAACTGATGCTGGGTTTGATGTATTTTCAGCACATTCAGGGGAAGAAGCATTAAAGCTCGTGCAAGATTTTAAGCCGGACTTGATTTTGTTGGATATTATTTTGGAAGGCTTAAATGGCTATAAAACGTGCCAAGTTCTGAAAATTATGGCTCCACATTTGCCGGTTATTTTTCTCAGCACTGTTCCTGACCGTGAAAAAGGCTTACAAATTGGGGCAGTGGACTACATTACAAAGCCGTTTCAGATGAAAGAAGTTATTGAATGTGTCAAATATCATCTCGGTATTGGTGGTTTAGAAGGTGGAATTGACGACGAAGACGAATAATACTTGCAAAAGGTTATTGAATAACGCCTCTTCGTTCTATGGAACAAATTGAAGAATTGTATCGTCATGTTATTCGAGAACATAGCTCTAATCCTCGTAATTGCTATATTCTTGATGATTATACCCATTCTGCTCACCTCAATAACACACTTTGTGGTGATGAAATAACTATTTATTGTCGCGTTGCTGTTCAGAACGACACAGAACGTATTCGTAATATTTCGTTTGATGCCACCGGCTGTGCGATTATGAAAGCCTCTGCCTCTCTTTTGACCGACAATGTTAAAGGTTGTACTGTGGAAACTGCATCAATACTCGCTTCGTCGTTTATGGCTTTTTTGCAGGGCGATTCTTCGATGCTGGATTCTGATTCTCCTTTTTTAGCCTTTGCTCCTGTGCGTCAATACTCAAGCCGTATAAAATGTGCTGTACTACCATTTCAAGCACTTACAAAAGCCCTACAATCACCAACCCTCCTTTCACACGGGCATCTTGTTGAACGATTCCTATAATACCATCACTTTACATGTCGTTTTCTCATTTGACCCCCGAACAAACTCCGCAAATGGTTAATGTTAGCCCAAAGCAGGTAACACAGCGACTTGCCAAAGCACAAGCTATTGTTATTGTTGGAGAAGATATTCTTCACCTTTTGGAACACTCCGGTGGAAAAGAGCTACATACGGCGAAAGGAGCCGTATTTCAAACAGCCATAATCGCCGGGATTATGGCAGCAAAAAAAACAGGAGAACTTATTCCTCTTTGTCACCCCTTGCCGCTTGAACATTGTGATATTCAAATCGCTGTTAATGCAAAACACGAAATAATCATTACCTGTACAGCGGAAATTACGGCAAAAACAGGAATTGAAATGGAAGCCTTAACAGGAGCCAGTATTGCTGCGTTGACCATTTACGATATGTGTAAAGCGCTGTCGCATGATATTGTCATCAAAGAAATAACATTGCTGGAAAAACGTGGCGGAAAGAGTGATTTTGTGAGGGAAATTAAGTCAAGATAAAAATCTATTGACTAGCTTCGGTGCGAAGAATACTGTGCAAATAATGGTACAAACTCATGAGACTTCAAGTATTTTTCAGGCTTTCTGGGAAAAATGTGGAAAATTCTGGAAAATATCGAAAGTTTTTCCTAAGTTGTGGAATTGGCTTGTTTGCAAGGTCTATACGCCAATTTCGTCTGTGAAATACCGTTTTATCAACTATTCACGTCATGCAACCCTTCAAGCCTACCTTGTCAAGCCTTCAGACGAGAGTAAAATTTGCTCTTCCAAGACCACAATTGAAAAATACACTATCAAAAATTCAATCTTCAACACTCTCTTTAACCGAAAGGTTTCATTATGCTTACGATGAATTCCGCATTTATCGAAGACCTTTTTTTCGATTATTTGCGAAATCCTGATGCTGTTGCAAGCGATTGGCGTGTATATTTTGATGCAAATCGTGCGGAAATAGCTCAGGAGCTTGGTATTCCTGCAAATGCGCTTCCAAACGCCATCGCATTAAATGTTCCGCCGGCACCACCCAGCACTGCTGCTGCCAATTATACCAACGGAAATGGACACGCTGCGCAAACAGCTAATGGCGCTGCGAATGGTGCAGCAAACGGTCATGCACCTGCACAGGTATCACCACAATCTGCCCAGCAGCCAGCGCCGCAAAGCACACCACAGGCTGTTCCTGTTAAAGCGGAAGCAAAAATCGCACTCGGTCCTTTGGATTCAATCGTGCCGATTGCAGGCGTAGCGGAGCGGGTTGTAACCAACATGGAATCAAGTTTGCACGTGCCCGTTGCAACGACAGTGCGGACAATTCCGATTAAAGCACTTGAAGAAAACAGAACCGTCATCAATGGTATTCTGGCGCGTCGCCGGAAAAAGAAAATTAGCTTTACACACGTTCTGGCGTGGGCGATTGTTCGTGCTTTGGTAAAATATCCCCATATGAATGATGGTTTTGCGCGTCAGGAAGGAAAGCCGGTTCGCGTGAAGCGTGGTTCGGTGAATATGGGCTTGGCGGTGGATGCTGTTCGTAAAGATGGTTCGCGCGGTTTGGTTGTGCCGAGCGTGAAAAATGCCCAAAATATGACCTTTGCGGAATTTATTGCCGAGTATGATAACCTCATTGCAAAATCTCGTGTGAATAAACTTGACGTAAACGACCTTTCCGGCACGACGGCTTCACTGACCAATCCGGGTATGCTCGGCACGAATGCTTCTGTGCCACGACTTATGGAAGGGCAGGGCTTGATTGTTGCCGCAGGTTCGATTGATTATCCGGCAGAAATGAAAGCCTTTGCGCCACAGATGCTTGCCACAATGGCTGTGAGCAAGGTTATGACTATCACCAACACCTACGACCACCGCATTATTCAAGGCGCGGAATCAGGTGAGTTTTTGAATTATATCGAAGAATTGCTCAAGGGCGAGGATAATTTTTACGAACAAATTTTCGCAAGCCTTCATATTCCCTACGAGCCGTTCAAATGGACGGTTGATTTGAATAACAATCCTTTCTTCTCCGGTGACCAAGCGGAAGTTTTGGAGCAAGAAACGAAGGTTGTTCAACTTATCAACGCCTATCGCGTGCGTGGGCATCTTTACGCAGACGTGAACCCGCTTGGTTTGCAGGCGTTTTATTATCCCGAACTTGAAATCAGTCATTATGGCTTGACGATTTGGGATTTGAGCCGAGAGTATGACACGGGCGGATTGGGAGGCATCAAACGCGCACCGCTTCGTGATATTCTCACGCTTTTGCGCGACACATATTGCAGCAAAATCGGCGTGGAGTTTATGCACATTCCGGAACTTGACAAAAAGGCGTGGGTGCGTGATAAATTCGAGGCTGTTTACAACAAAGCTAAATATACCAAAGAAGAAAAAATCCGTATTTTGGCAAAACTTGTCGAAGCGGAGTCGTTTGAAAAGTACATCCACACAAAGTTTGTCGGCTCGAAGCGTTTCTCCGTCGAAGGCGGTGAGGTTTTTGTGCCGGCAATTGACAAAATTTTGGAATTTGCCGCAGAGCGTGGGGTAACAGACGTGTTTATGGGTATGGCGCACAGAGGGCGTTTGAACACGCTCATCAACATCATGGGCAAATCTGCAGCCGCTATGTTCAAAAAATTCCAAAACGAGCTTGACCCGAATTATGTTGGCTCCGGTGATGTAAAGTATCACTTAGGCGCACACGGCACCTATAAGCATCCGCGCACAGGAACAGAAGTTCAAGTTGTCCTCGCTCCAAATCCCAGCCATTTGGAAGCGGTAAACCCTGTTGTGGAGGGGATGGCAAGGGCAAGAATTGACGAAATGCAGGATAAAACCTTCTCAAAAGTTCTTCCTATTTTGGTTCATGGCGATTCTGCGATGGCTGGTTTGGGTATCGTGCAAGAAACGTTAAATTTGGCGCGGTTGCGTGGCTACAAAACCGGCGGAACGATTCATCTTATTATCAATAATCAAATCGGCTTTACTACTACGCCCGAAGATGCTCGTTCGACAATTTATTGCTCGGACATCGGCAAAATGCTGCAAATCCCCATTTTGCACGTGAACGGTGGCGACCCCGAAGCGGTTTTGACAGCTGCTGCGTTTGCTATTGAGTATCGCCAAATGTTCGGTGAAGATGTGATAATTGACCTGATGTGTTACCGCAAGTATGGTCATAACGAAACCGACGAACCCGCGTACACACAGCCTTTGCTCTACAAAAAAATCAAAACCTTACCTCCGGCTTCGGAAGTCTATCGAGACCATCTACTTGAAGAAAAACTTATTTCAAAAGAAGACGCCGATAAAATCTATGCTGAAATTCAGCAGCGTTGGGACGATGCTTTTGCCGCGAGTAAAGAAGCCAAACCCAAAGAAATTCAGCCGCCGCAGCAAGTGGATATGTTTGTCTCCACCAAAACAAGCATCAGCGATGAACTTGTGCGAGAATTGGGAGAAAAACTCTCAACAGTTCCGGCACATTTTACCGTTCACCCGAAACTTGCTGATTTGCTGAAACGACGCGGCGAAATGATTACGCAAGATAAGGGTGTTGATTGGGGAATGGGTGAGGCACTTGCTTTCGGCTCGCTTCTGACAGAAGGTTATCCTGTGCGTATTACCGGTGAAGATGCCGCTCGCGGTACATTTAGCCACCGACACGCTGTTTTGACGGATTTTGTAACCGAGAGCGAACTTATTTTGCTTGACCGCCTCCAACAAGGACAGCATCCCTTCTACATTTACGATTCTGCGTTGTCGGAATTTGCTGTTATGGGCTACGAATATGGTTATAGCGTTCAGCGTCCCGAAGGTTTAACAATTTGGGAAGCACAGTTTGGTGATTTTATGAACGGCGCACAAACGATTATTGACCAATTTTTGAGCGCAGGAGAAGCAAAATGGTCGCAGACCTCCGGCTTGGTTTTGCTCTTGCCGCACGGCTATGAAGGGCAGGGACCGGAACACTCCAGCGCACGCTTAGAGCGTTTCTTGCAGCTTTGTGCGGAAGATAATATGATTGTCGGCAATTTTACCACTCCTGCACAGTTATTCCACGCATTGCGCCGTCAAGTTAAGCGTGAATTCAAAAAGCCGCTTGTTTTGATGACTCCGAAAAGTATGCTTCGTTCTCCGCAAGCTGTCTCGAAAATTGAAGATTTTGTAAGCGGAACGTTCCAAGAAGTGATTGATGACGCTTCGGTCAAAGCCGAAAGTGTTCGTCGAGTGCTATTCTGTACAGGAAAAGTCTATTATGATTTGCTTGCCAAGCGCTCAAAACTTGGTGCGGATGATGTTGCGATAGTGCGATTGGAGCAACTGTATCCGTTCCACGAAGCACGTGTTCGCCAGATTTTGCAGAAATATGAGCAAGCGAAAAATGTTGTTTGGGTACAGGAAGAGCCGAAAAATATGGGCGCGTGGTCGTTTGTAGCGCCGCTCTTTTCGGAATTGCTGCTTATTAGTCAAAACTTACGCTATGCCGGCCGCAAAGCCAGCGCAAGTCCGGCGACAGGTTTTACCGCAGTACATAATTTAGAACAGGAAGCCTTGCTGGATGCGGCTTTTGGGCAGTTCTAAGCCGTCAATCGTCGTTATTTGTTTAAGAAAGCAACGCCCGAATCATTGTTTGATTCGGGCGTTGGTGTTTGGAACAGCTGTGCCAAGACTTTTTTAGCACAACTTTCGTAAGATTTTATTCATGTTACCGAAAAATTCTGTAACGGATAAGCCAATAATTATTTTTTTCAAAACTCCAATCACCAAAAGGAATGCTGATAAATTGTCCATTGCGTTCAACGGCACCTCGCATATACCGCGTGAGAAAACGTTCCGGAGAAAATATCTGTTCTCGAAGATTGATGTCAAAATCGAGTGCCCGTTCTTTCCGTACTATTCTGGCAGAATAACCACGAGGAATAGTGACGATACTATCTTTTTGTATTTCATCGGAGGTATATCGAAATCGGTATGATGAGAGTGTATCACGATTTTCAACGATAAAAAATGCTGTAAATGTCGTATAGTTTAACTCAAGAGTGTACTCCGGAAACGCAGCAGACCGATTAATATTAGCAGTGTTTCGATATGTCCAATCTTGCCACAAGAGCGGTTTCTCTTTTAGATTGGCTTGGTAAAGTAATCTGTTGCCCAGAAAGACGCTGATGGAAGAGAGATTGGGATATCGTGGCGTGAGGAGTTGTCCCGTTTTTGCACTAACAGATACGGGAATTGATGTAAGTAGAAATGTACGACCAAAGGTGCCGCCAAATGTTCCATCGGCACGAATTTCTTTTGTGGAGTCGTTCATGGTATAACGGATTGTCCAAGCATCATTTGACCGAAGCGAATCGGGAATATTTTGTACGCCAATGCGAACCTGAAAAATTGCATCTTTATAGTCTGATGTTTCCAGTACTTCGCAACTTTGAAGTATCAGCAGTGATAAAAGCAGAAGGTGAAAAATATATGCGCGGAGTCTTGTTTGGGTAGGCATACTGTTTCTCCTTGTTTATCGTCGAATAGGAATGAAGTAATCTGCTTGAGGAAGTCGCAAATTGTTCAAAAATTGGTAACCTCTCAATTGGTATCGGAAATCGGCTTCACTTCGTCGTAAGGGTTGTTGAGAGGTACGTTGTAGCACTGTTGATTCCTGTCCGATTGAATCTTTGAGTACAGCGGAAATACTCGGTAGGTATAGGCTAATATCCTCACCAATATCTTTATTAACACGAGAATTGACCAGAAGAAATGTGGTAAGGGTGGAACGTTGAAAAGGCGGTATTTGTAGGAAATTTGAGGATTGTTGCTGTGTTGAAAATATTATACGACACGTGTCTTTGGTGGTGTTCAAGGCAATAATAGAATAGAACGTCGAGTCGAAGCCAAGAGGTAATAGGGCTTCTGTTTCAACATAACTTTTGGGCATTCCGATACCCTCAAGAATGAAGTCGGCGCGTTTGTTTTTCTCAAGCGAAAATCGCCCTTGATAAAGAATGGTGGAGTCCATATCAATACGTATATGCCCAAGTGCTGAGGTCGATTCAGACGAAGGCAATACACTAGGTCTATCAGTCATATTCCCTCGAAAAATCTGAATTGTTTGTGCGTTATCAAGGATTTGACTAAATCCTTGACCATTTCCAGCGCCAATAATCCTACCGTTGTAAACGGGAAAAATAAGTACCGTATCCTTAGCTTGACCAAAGGCAAAATGAATGGCAATACTTGCTTGATGATCTTGGGGCAATATGGAATTATTGAACGCGATGGAGATAGATTCATACCGTTGCATACATCCAGCAAGATACAATAAGCAACTAAGTAACAAAAATACAGAGCGTTTATACATAGAAGAGAAAAATATGTATTGCCAAATAGTGTAAAAACGAATATAGTGATGCTCTTCAAAATACACAAATGTATTGCGTGCGAAGGAACGTAATGAAGGCTGATATTACGTTACTTGGGAACAGGGTCTGATAATAACTGATTGCATTACTCAACACCAACGCCCGAATCAAACGATGGTTCGGGCGTTGGTGTTTTATTATCAACTTTTGAACAAGAACCTCTTCTCATTGTCAAAGCGTTATTCTCTTTTGTAACCGTAGAGCAGATTCCGGGTCATGCGAAGGTAAATACACCAGTGGAATGCGGCTTGCGAGGGTTTTGAAGCGAGTGTACGTCTCTCGTGCTGCATCCGGCACAATGCAAATTCCTGCAATATTTCCTGAAAGTAACTGTTGTTGCGTAAAGGAAGCGTCACCTGCAAAACAATATGCCACGCCGTTTTCAATCAACAAAACAGATTGATGCCCAATCGTATGACCGGGAGTAGGAATGGTGTATAAGCCCGATGCTATGCGATGTGCAGCCTGAAAAGGATTGTCTTGCGCGGAAATTTCTCCCAGAGAAATATTCGCCTCGTGAGTAATGAAACGGAATTTAGCGTTTTTCGGCAAGGTCGTTTTAGCAACACCGAAGGGCTTTTCCCACTCAAGTTTCGGAAAAAGAATCTCCGGCGTGGGGAGAAATCGTAAGCCGTCAGTATGGTCAAGATGTCCGTGTGTCAAAATAACCGCATTAATACGTGATTCTTTGATTCCAAGTCGCTCAAGATGGCTCGGCAACTCTTCTTCTGAAGGAATGTCAAGTTGTAAAATTTTCCGATTCACCCACGCATCTCCCTTCGCTTCACCGAAGTAATCCGGCTCGTGAACATGAGTGTTCTCGCCTGTATCCACCAAAAATGTACCTTCGGGATGTTCTATTAGCCACATCCAGACAGGCATTTTTTCTGTCCATTTGCTGCTCAGGAGAATTGAAGGGAAGCGGAGTGCTTCTATTCCGGCATATTCACGGTGCGGTGGTCGCACTTGTACCCAGCCGGAACGTAAGGCATGAACACGCACATGGTCGGAAATTTGTACCGAAATAATTGGTGAATTTGTTGAGTGAATAACTTGGGTCGAGAACTGCATAAATCATAGCGAAAAGGTGGTGAAAATAGAAGAACTAAGCATCGCAAAAACTGCGTGATGCAACATACAAAAGCAAAGAGGGTATTCACTTGATGTATGGTAAGTTTTCTATTCCCCCGCAATTTTTTTGCGGATACGGCTTAAACTTTCGGGTGTAATCCCCAGATAGGAGGCAATGTGTTTGAGCGGCGCACGGAGCATTATTTCAGGTTCTTCAAGAAGCATTTTTCGATAGCGTTCTTCGGCGGTAATGGTAATGCTATCCATATAAATTTTTTCGGTCATACTATTTACTTCTTGTAACACACGGCGGATAAATATGTGCCATTGAGGAATTTCGTGATACAAGTCTTGCAAGGCAGTGTACGAAAGAACAAGGAAAGATGAATCTTCGAGTGTTTCAATCTGTTCACGGGCAGGAGATTGCGTAGAAAAAGATTGCTGTGAAGTGAAGAGCTGGTGTTTTAAGGTAAAGAACTTCGTTGTTTCTTTGCCGTCTGCACCGATAACAAAAAAGCGTACTAAACCTTCATTCAAGAAATAGAGCGATGTGCAGATTTGTCCTTCTCGCAAAAGAAGTGTTTCTGTGGGTATGGTTATACAATCAAGCAATGATGCCGTATGCTGCCATTCAGCATCGGACAATATCACTTTTTGCTGAACAAACGTCCGGAACGTTGTCAAATAGTCCAGAGGGATTTGTGGGTGTTTCACAGTAACTCATGCAGAAGAAAAAACCTCGAAAAATCATTGTTGTTCAAGTATTTCAATGCGGATAGAGCGTGCATTATTCAGGCGTTCAGGAGTGATTTCATCAGTGGTAAAATCCTTACTCGATTCTTCAGGATTGAACATGAGCGATTCCTGTGGAAGGCGTAGTTTAGAAGCAATCGTCGTAAGGAGTTTCGGTGTTAATATGGATCCTTGCCCTGAAATTCGTACCAGCGCAGTTTTTTGTGCTTCGTTGAAGACTGTTGCTGAAGGTATTTCCAAATTTTCATTCAAAAATAAGATGTATTGGCGAAGTTGCGCGGTCGGTGTGGAAAGTGGATTTTGCGGCATTTCAACGGGAATTTCCATCGGAACGGCATCAATAGAGCGATTAGCGACATCGGTTGCGTCCAGTTTGACATTCACGACATTTCCTGAAATCGGCATAGAACCGTTCTCTGGGCTCGGTTTCCACGTAATAGCGGGTGGAACGTCTTTTTTTCCTCGAAAGAGTGCCAAGGTTTTAATTTCACGCTCATCAAATTGCGAAATTTCCATCACCCATTCTTTTAAGCCCTGTCCTGAGCGGATGTCGAGCGAGAACGTCAGAGCCGACATATCGGAAAGCAACATGGTTGATTCGCTTGAGAGAGGGCGCAGAAGGCGTGCCTCATTACTGCGAATTTCTACACGCCGAGCGAGTATTTGTGCCGACTCTGAGGATTGAGAAGGCAACGCAAGAATTTCTTCTTTTGTTGTCATGCGTTCGGGGGCAATTTTCCAAACAGTACTCAAATACTCGCGTACAGCTTGCGTTCGGTCTGTGGCCAGAGTTTTTTCGGTACTTTCCGATGTGTTTTCCGCTCTGAAACCGACCAGCGTAATTGTTGCGGCAGTCTCTTCCGACAGCCGTTTACCGATGATATTCAGCACCTGCGACGCTACGGGAATCAGTGGTTTTTTGCTGAGTTCCTCAATCGAAAAACGCTGTGTTTCTGCTGTTTGTAAGCGTTTGTATCGCGCCGGAAGAACGCTTGAACGCTCGTTGAAATAGACAATCGGCTGCCATTCGGTAACGGTGGAAACAGCCGTTTTTTCTAAGCGAATACGCGGGTTTTCCACTTCTTTGCCGGAAAACATTCGTCCTGTTACGCGCGTGATACTTGCTGCCAAACCACTTTGCTTCAATTCTTTAAGCTCAGATTGAATTTTTGTACGTTCTGCGACAACTACTTTTTCTAATTCTTGCAGGCGTTGTAGCCGATATTCTATTTCTCCAAGCGTCTTTTCGCGTTCCGGATAATATCGCAGAGCAAAGCCTGCTCGAACACTGTTTATACGCCACCATTCATCATCCGGTCTGTCCATGCGCTGTAAAAGGTTAAAAATACCTACATCGCCCATAGCTCGCACTTCCAGTGAAAATGCGCGATTATTACCAAGAGAAAACTCGAAACCCAATCCGCCGGTTAGCGCCGGATTGAAATTGGCAATGCCGAGATTACGAACATCGGGAACATCGCCTCGGACTTCTTTGCGTACACGTAAGCCATTTTCAAACGTTCCGTCGGTTTCGGCAGTCATTTCTTCGCGTTGATAATACGTTTTGCGAAAAATAATATCCCCTCGCAAACCCGCGTAAAGATTAAGTCCTTGCACGGGCATAATGCCAAAGAGAAATTCGGGAGCAACGGTTTGTATATCTACATCCATTATTCGCTGTGCGCGGAGTTCCGTTTCTGTTCCATCAAAACGTCCCGCCGGAGTAGAAATGACGAGGGATTCAAGCCTGGCGCTTTTATTGAATATACCTATGTGAACTCCAAGATTGAGCCACGACAATAAAGGAAATTCCACAAATGCACTGCCTGAGCCATGAAGTCCCAAGCCTGAATTGAAACTATAATCAAGATTTGCGGCACCATTATCAATAGTTTCGCGTATTCCACCCGGCAAAATCAGAAACCGTGCCTGATGAACATTAATACCGAAAGTACCGTTCACACCATAACGAATACCACTGTGAAGGATTGCTGTAGAATCCTGCGCAATAAGCGCAAGACTCGCGGTAAGGCAAAAGCTAAGGGCAACGGTGATGAACACGATACGCATAATGAACGAGGGAAATGTATTATCGAAGAATGGAAATAGGTGTGGTAACGCGATGTTGAGGGGTGGTCAGAACAAAAAAGTATGTGCCTGCCGGAAGGTTATGAAGCGGGCAAAGAGCTTCAAATCGTCCTTCGGAGAATTGTTTTTCGCTAAATGTGCGGATAGTTTGTCCGAAAATATTCGCGAGCGAAAGTGTTACCATTGTTTTTTCTTGTAGTTCAAAAACTACAGTTGCTTGTTCTGGAGCGGGATTAGGGGCAATGGTAATAATTGTCGGCGCACCTTGTGAACGATAAAGTCGTGTACCGCCACCCGTAAAAAGCCCTTTTGCTGTAAATGTACCAATTTCAGGCATAGTCACAATTGCATCACTTGGAGTAGTTTGAATATTCGTCAGCATGAGCGGTGTAGCAATATTATTGCCCAAAACTGCCCGTAAGCGTAAGGTTATCAACTGGCTGCCAACGGTATTGGTGAGCGGAAAACGAAGAGGTATTTGCCGTTCGCCATTTTGTACTGTTGAAGATTGACGCTCTTCTTCACTCAAAGGCATAAGCATAGAGGCATTAAAGCGCAGGAAACCGCTAATTATCTTTGTTCCTGCAAGATTGCCCGTGAGTGAACGGAGAATAATAGGTATTTCAACCGTGTCGCCGACCTTTGCTGCTAGCGAATCGGGAATAAATAACACGGCGCGAGGTGCATCAGAAGGAAGTTGTAGCGATGTCGAAATCACGGCACCACCGCGCAAGCCTGCATATAAATCCGTTCCATTCGACGAAAAAAGGGAATACACTTGTGCTTCTCTGCCGGCAATGCCGTCATTGATTTCCTGCCATGTATCTCCGTTGTCGACCGTACGCCAAATGCCGTTACCATCTGTTGCGACATAGAGCACACCATCAACACTTTGCATTGATGTTGGTTTTTCGGCAATAGCGGGAAAATTCAGTAGTTCCCAGCTTGCCCCATTATTACGACTACGAAAGAGCCCTTGAAATGTGCCGATAAAAATCGTACCCTGATTGGAAAAAATGCTATACGCTGTTTGCGCCTTGTCATTGGAGTTGGGAAGACGCATCGGAATCCATGTCACGCCGTCATCATCGGAGCGAAAAACACCATTGCCAGACGTTGCTGCAAAAATACTCACGCCGATTCCTTCGGTTATTGCGGTAACAGGGGTATTCGCTTGAGGTATTTTCAATAGTCGCCAAGAAAAACCGTTTGGAGACTGCCACACATGTCCCGCATCTGCACCGGCATAAAGACCACGTTCCGAGTTTATTAGTCCAAAAAAGCTGTGACGATTATTGCTGAGACCAATGCTGTCCTCCAAAACTCTTGACCATGTTAATCCGTTATCGGCAGAGCGATATACACCGGGAATAATACGATCTCCGGGGCTGTAGGTATCGAACGAAGTCGTATAAACAACTCCCGCACGGCTGACAAAATTAAAGAGTGAGCGCGCTGAAAGTCCATTATTGGCTAATTGCCACGTCACACCATTATCGGAGGAGCGAAAAATGCCACTGCCCAGCGTTCCTGCAAGAAGAAAGCCACGTATTTCCTTAATTGCCGTCACAACGGCTCCCGTAAGACCTGTGCTGACGGGTTGCCACAATTCACCATCGTTTGTTGAACGGTACACTCCTGCTGTTGTACCGGCATAGATTTCTACGTCATTTGCAATTAAAGATTTAACGGTTTGTTCGGCAAGCCCGCGTACAAGCCGTTTCCACGTTAGCCCGCCATCATCGGAACGATAAACTCCGTCGAGTGTAGAAGAAGCAAAGACTGTGCTTTTTCGGACAATGATTTGCGATACTGTATCACGAACAAACTCATTATTTGCCTGTGGCTTCTGTACTTGATCCCAGCGCCCGTCTATATTTTTTCTAAATAATCCTCTTCCGGCGGTTGCCGCAAAAAATATTTCTCCATTATTACTTTGTTGCAAAATAGCCAATGCCAGTACGCGCGCGGTGCCGACGGTGAAATTTTCATCTCTCGTCCATGTTTTGCCGTCGTCTCTTGAGATAACAAGAGCAGAAGTTTTTGTGACCGTATCTAGTCCTGAGGCAAGCAATAACGCACCATTCGAGGTTTTTTCCGAAAAAACGGTTGTCAAAGATATATTCGTAAAAGCGGTGCTTTGAAGGCGTTCCCATAAATCTCCATTGGTACGGGAAGAGAAAAGAGCTCCATTTGCACAAACATACACCGTTGCTTGTGTTGAGCTCAGACCGGTAACATTGGCGTCGTTAAGTTGGCGTGCAATTTTCTGCCATGTCCTGCCGTTGTCGAGAGAGCGAAAGAGTCCTTTCTGCGTTCCCGCAAATACACCTTTTTCGTAGGCAACAAGTGTTTGAATAGTCAATTCACTATTGGCATTTAGTCCGTCTAATGCTTGTAACCATGCTGCTCCGGCGGCAGAAGAACGATAAACACCGGTAAGTGTTCCGGCAAAAATTGTTTGATTGGGCGCTATACTCAGACTTTGAATACTTGCGCTAAAAGGACCACTTGCAGGTTTCCAGTAAATAGCCGGCAGCGACTGTGCGAAAAGTGGAATCGTCAGTTCCCGCGCACCGTTCACTGCATTGAGTATTCCCGAAAAACGACCCACAGCTGTCGGTCGAAAGCGTATAAAAATTGGAATTTGCCGGTTGGGGAATTGTATCTGTGAGGATGCGAGCGAAATTGTATCAGAAAATGTCGTTGATCCGGAGGAGGAAAGAGCAATCTGAAATCCATTGGAAGCGCGGAGAAGTAGTTCAGAGCGATCATCCGGAACAGTAAGAGTAACGGTCGCTATAGATGATTCACCAAAAAGAATTGGGGCAAACGTGCATTCCGATGGGGTGGAAAGAAGAGGCAGCCGAGATGAAGACGATGTAAACGAGATTACCCATCCCCGTTCTTGAACAATGGCATTTGTACGGAAACGTATCAACAATACACCTGCCGAGCTGGTAATCGGCTGTGGTAATGCTTGACCACTTAGTCGTGCGCGAACAGGTGCATTGGTATCAGCGCCATCATAGATGGTCAAAATATCTGCATTTACCTCGGTTGAAAAGCGGAGAAACGTAAGACGGATAATTTGTGCTTCTTGTGGTTGAATCAGCCAATAGCAGTCTTGGTTTGCTTGGTATAAAGGCGCAGCATCCGTGCGGTCGGCAAAAATTCCCGATGAAGCACTAATGCGCTGAGTGGGACAAGATATTTGTGCGTATAGCCTTGTATCTATATTCTGTTCGTAGAGATAATACATCAAAGCATAAACAAGGACAAAACGCTGTATAATACCAATAAAGGCAATCTTTTGCCACAATGGGGGGGAGTTCTTCATTGCAAACGACAATGAAAAGTGGTGAAAACGCATTATGCGGGGAATGTTCTGCTTAAGGGACGAAGGTACTTGGGAATTATTGACATGAAGAAGCTATCGAAAAAAACAAACAATGCAGTATATTACCGTTACAATGCTTTTGGGGTAATCGGTCGGCTCTTCACCAATGTGATGAACGAGCGGGATTTGACAAATGAAGGTGAATGTTGGGATATATTCTAGTCTTAATAGAGTATTGTAATATCTGGATGTTAGAGTCTATTTGAAAACCCTTTCCCCTCACCTCAATCCTCTCCCAAAGGGAGAGAAAGTACGATACAGAGCTATTTTTCTTTCTCCTTCTTCCCTTGGGAGAAGGTTTCATCGTAACGATGACGGATGAAGGCAAAAGGGCAGAATCTTGAGTTTTCAAACAGTCTCTTACAAGATTGAACTACAGATAAGCGAAGATAATTTCATACAGAACTATATTTTGTGAAATCCGCGTCAATCCGAACTATCTGGGCTTCGTCTGTGGTCAACGACCTTGCGGTTTTGTAAAGACCTTATCGGTGACATTTTTTATCATTAACGATTTTGGTATCATGAACACATCTCGACAAAACGACCGTTCCCGGTGTGCGGTTATCAGTTTTATTCAAGAAACAATGCCGATGCCGGAGGAAAAAGCATGTAAAATAGCAGAGAAATTTGAGCCGCGATTGATTGAACGGCATGAATATTTACTCCATGAGGGAAAAATCGGTAACGAAGCATTTTATGTGGAAGCAGGATATATCCGTGTTTTTGTGAACGATCCTGACGGCAATGAAGTCACGATTAACATTTTTCAGCCAAATAGTTTTGTCAATAATCTGGTTTCTTTTTTTCGGCGTGAACCTTCGGAAGAAAATATTCAAGCTGTTACAGCATGTCGTGTATGGGTAATTTCCTATGATGCGCTTCAATTCTTGTTTCACAGTATGCCGGAGTTTCGAGAATTTGGTCGAATGATGCTTATTCTGGGTAATCTTAGCCTGAAAGACCGCATTGTATCGATGATTCGTCATACCGCTGAAGAACGCTATGCCGCATTGCTCAAAGCAAAGCCGGATGTATTTCAACACGTACCTTTGAAGATGATTGCCTCGTATCTCGGTATTACCGATACTTCTCTCAGTCGCATTCGTAGAGAAGTTGCACAAAAATAAAGGGTATGTGGATTTGGAGTAATTTCTTGCCAAATGCTAAGTGGATTCATAAGCATACTTGGTAGATTTGCATCAACACGTGAGGGGAAGCCACTTCCAAGAGGCTCGTTTTGAGAGCATAACGTGACGGTATTTCTCGCGTGGAGTCGTCTGTTCCATTTTTTGTTTACAGCTATGTTATCGCAATTTTCTTCCTTACCGATGTGGTTCAATATTGTTTTTATTTGTGCATTCCCGATTTGGATTGCGCTTATTGGTCGTACCGTCCGTCATGCAGCGCAGGATGCCGGTTTTGATGTTGCCCGCAAAAAACGTATCATGCAGCTTACATTCGGCTTCTATACGGTTTATTTGCTTTACGTCACAGCAATGTCATTGACAGGAGTTTTCCTTGTCAATACACTTCCTCCACGCATACTTCTGTTAACGGCAATACCCTATGTACTGGTTTTGCTGGTATTATCAGTAGGTAATTCTACTTTCAAACTTTTACTCCAACATATGCGTATTGAAGACCTTATTTTGATTCATTCGTTTCGCTTTGTTGGGGTAGTTTTTTTGATGGCAGCGTGGTTCGGCGTACTACCCGCAAGATTTGCTGTGATGGCAGGTGTGGGAGATATTCTCACGGCAATCGGTGCGATATTTATTGCAAAGATGATAAAAAATCGCTCTGGACGAAGTATGCTTGCGCTTTGGATATGGAATATCTTTGGAACACTCGATATTTTCTCGGTATTGGTGAATGCACTCTTGGAGACGCACCTTTCTCTTGAGACGGGGACACAAGGTGTCTTAGCAATCGCACAATTTCCGTATTCATGGATTCCTGCGATAGCACCGGTTACTATTTTGTTTTCTCATGGACGAATTTTTCTAATGATGCGGTCTTTTCGTCATTCGACACTTAAGTCTGCTTGATATTTTTTGCTACTATCGACGATACTCTGGAGGCGGCTCATGCCGCCTTTTGTTTTTGTCAGCACTTGGTTTACGGAGAGGGGATGTTCCTGAGCAATTTTTTTTTTCGCCAAAAGCGTATTTTTACTTGCATACAAAAGAATTTTTTCTATTTTCGCCTTAATCGAAAAATTTTGCAAAAAACAACTACTCTTTTGCAAAATTTAGTTTTGTGTGAGTTCTACTTTTCCGTTTTTCCAGACCATGAAGGACATTTTGCCTGAAACACATTCTGATAGCCTTGATGAATTAGATTTCCAGCTTTTAAGTCATTTACAGCATGACGGTCGCAAATCATTTACGGATATTGCGACTGAAACTGGTCTTGCCGTTAGTACAGTCAGAAATCGCCTTACACGACTATTAGATGCAAAGGTTATTCAAATTATCGGGCGTGTCGAGCCTGAGCGAGTTGGCTTTCATGTATATGCTCGTATTGGTGTGACGGTGCGTCCTGTGGCGGAAGCAAAGGCAGTCGCCGCAAAAATTGCGAAATTAAAAGAGGTCAGTTTCTTAGCGATGACAAGTGGGGAGCATACAATGGAAGTCAATGTGATGTGCCGCGATAATGACCATTTGACAAGCCTGCTCGATTCAATTCACGCAATGAAAGGTGTGTACACTACTAGTAGCGATATGTACTTAAAGGTCTATAAACTCGCTCAGCCTGAACTTTCCTTACTCTCCAATCATAATACCAAATGATCTTTTTTATCAATCCCCGTTTTTTTCACTAATCATAATAAACACTATGCGGAGAACATTCCTCTTCTCGCTTTGGGTAATTCCGGCATTTTTGCTGTTTTCTTGTTCGGAAAAAAAAGATGCTGCGAAAGATACAGCAGCACTGCCGGATTCGCTCAAATACAAAGGCGCAACGCTCAACATCTTGTGTTGGGAAGGCTATGCCGATGAGAAATTTACGAAGGCATTTGCCGAAAAATATGGTGTTACCGTGAAGGGTACATATTTCGGTTCATCGGACGAATTGGTATCGAAATTACAAGGCGGTGGCGGTGCTAGTTATGACATTATCTCGCCGTCGTGTGACGTAGCTAGCTACATTGTTGATGCAGGTTTGGTTCAGCCGATTGACCCGACGAAAATTTCGGAATTTAATAATCTTTCCGAACTTCTTCGTAATATGAGTGATGTGAAGCGTGGCAATGATATTTATGGTATGCCCTTCACATGGGGACCGGATTATTTAGTCTATAATGCTGACGAAATCAAAGAAGAGCCGAAATCATGGAATATCTTCTTTGACCCCAAATACAAAGGTAAAATCAGCGTTTGGGACGACATCTCAAACATTTATCTGATGGGACAGATTCTCGGCATGGATAAAGCTGACAAGAGTGCGCTCTATAACATGAACGACGATCAACTGAAGCAGGCAAAAGAAAAATTGATGAAATTAAAACCGCAAATACGCAAGTTCTGGGCAACGGCAGGTGAACTCGACAATCTCTTCAAAAACAAAGAAGTTGTCGCCGCTGTGGGTTGGCCCCTAACGCCTGCAACGCTGAATAAACAAGGAATGAATATCAAATCTACTATTCCGCAAGAAGGCGCCACAGGCTGGATTGACCGACTCATGATTACCAAAAACTCACCGAATAAAGAACTTGCCATGCTCTATTTGGACTATATTTCCAAACCGGAAAATATGGCAAAGGTTGCGGAAGTAACAACGTACAGCATTGCAAATCCACGTGCGAAGGAGTTTATGTCGGCGGAATTGCAAGAATTGACGTATATCAACAACATGACCTATTATCACGAGCGATTGAACTTCTGGCAATACGTCAAAGAGCGTAAGAAGTACAATGAACTTTGGAATGAAGTAAAATCCGGTGTTCAGTAAACTATGATGTCGTAAGTGTAGTCCGCATACAATGCGGGCTACACTTTTTCAATACGCTTTTGGAACAAATCAGAAATTAAACATGACCACTGTTTACAGCACTCGCGCAAAAATATTGCTTCTTGCTCCGATGTTTACTTGGCTCACGGCATTTTTGCTGTTACCGTATTTCTTTATTTTTATCCAAAGTTTTCTTCAGTCAGATGCCTTTGGAAATGTGGTCTATTCATTTACGGCAGAATCATACATCAAAATTTTCTCGAATAAACTCTATTATTTCACACTCTTCAAAACGCTGCTGATGTCATGTTTTGTGGCTGTGTTGTGTGTGATTATTTCGCTGCCGTTATGTTATTTTATTGCGTTCAAAGTGCAGTCGGAATCGCGTAAAACCATGCTCTACACGCTGATTGTGCTGCCGTTTTGGGTGAGTTATATTGTCAGGGCATATTCGTGGAAAATTATTCTCGGACAATTCGGTATTTTGAATGGTTTTTTGACCTATACAGGTCTTATTTCCGAGCCGTTGTCGTTTATTTTGTACAGCGATTTTGCCACGATTATTTGTTTGGTGTATATCTTCACGCCCTTTGTTGCCATCCCGATTTATACGGCGTTTGAACAAATACCGAAATCGCTCGTTGAGGCTTCAAAAGACCTTGGGGCAGGGAGTTGGACGACATTTTCACGGGTGATTATCCCACTTGCATTGCCGGGAATTATTTCGGGAGCAACGTTTGCGCTTGTACTGACAATGGGAGATTTTCTTGCTCCGGTGCTGCTCGGCGGACCGAACACGCTGTTTATTTCCAACATCGTTCAAAATCTTTTCGGTACTTCCAACGATAAGCCACTCGGAAGTGCGCTTGGAATCGTGATTCTGGCACTTATCGTGATTGTGTTGGAAGTTTCAACGTATTTCGAGAAAAAGTATTCAAGTTTCAAATCATAAAACCATGCTCCGACGCATCTTCACATCCGGCTCTGCTGCTCTCGTTCTAGCGTTTATCTATCTTCCGCTCTTGACGATTATTTGGTATTCGTTCAGCGCGGAATCAGTCAATTCGTTCCCGATTAAGGCGTATTCGCTTGAGTGGTACAAAGTCATGGCAAATGATGATTCTTTGCTTCGGGCGGTAGCAAGCAGCTTACGGGTTGCTTTTGCAAGTACGGTTATTGCGCTTATTATCGGCATTCCGGCAACGTTTGCCTTGCATAAATTCGAGTTTCCGGGAAAACGGATGGTAGAGCGCATAGTTCTTATGCCCATAACATTACCGGGTATTGTGACAGGTGTCGCTATGCTCAGTTTTTTTCCACGAATCGGGGTGGAATTGTCACTAGTGGCTGTTGGAATCGGACACATCACGTTTTTGCTGGCGATAGTGGTAACGCAGTTGTTATCGCGGTTCAAACGACTTGATCCGAACTTAGAGCAAGCCGCCTACGATTTAGGCGCAACGCCTCTTCGAGCCTTTTTTACGGTTATTATACCCAACATTCGCACGGCAATTATTGGCGCAGCGCTCTTGTGTTTAGTGCTTTCGATGGATGAAATTCCCGTTACGTTTTTTCTCATCGCCCGCGACAACACGCTTCCAATTGAGATTTATGGGATGATGCGGCGCGGTATTACACCGGAAGTCAACGCAATTTCGACGCTTATTTTTCTTGCAACAGTCGTCATTCTTATTATTTCGCAGCGCCTTTCAAGAAAAACCAATGACTAATGACCATTTAACCAAGTACTCATGCCTATTCTCAATCTTGACTCTATCGAAAAATACTACGGCTCCGCAAACGTGGTGAAAAACCTGAATCTCAGCATTGAAGCGGGAGAATTTCTCACGATTCTCGGTCCTTCGGGATGCGGAAAAACCACGACACTGCGGATGATTGGCGGTTTTGAATTGCCCACAAGCGGCACTATTACTCTCAAAGGTGAGGATATTTCACAGCTTCCGCCGTACAAACGCCACGTCAATACGGTGTTTCAGAATTATGCGCTGTTTCCTAATATGAACGTAGAGCAAAATATTGCCTTCGGCTTGAAGCAGAAAAAAGGTCTCGAAAAGATGTCTGCAAGTCAGGTTCAAAGCCGTGTTGATGAGATGTTGGCGATGGTGCAGATGAATGATTTTCGTTCACGCAAACCTCAGGAACTTTCGGGTGGGCAGCAGCAGCGCATAGCAATAGCGCGGGCTGTGGCGAATAATCCGGAAATATTGCTTTTGGATGAACCGCTCGGCGCATTGGATTTGAAGCTGCGGAAACAAATGCAAATCGAGCTGAAATCCCTCCAAAAGCGACTTCAAAAGACGTTTGTCTATGTCACGCACGACCAAGAAGAGGCGCTCACTATGAGCGACCGCATTGCGATTATGAATCAGGGCAATTTAGAGCAAGTCGGTACAAGCAATGAAATTTATTATCATCCGGCAACGCCCTTTGTTGCTGAGTTTATCGGCGAATCGAATAGATTTGAAGCAGTGACAACAAAAATACAACATGACGGTAGCGCACGAATGAGTATTGGAGAAGTCGGTTTTTATGTGAGTGGGAAAACTCATACCGTGCCGCTTCGAGAAGGGCAAAAAATTACAGTGTTTTTGCGCCCCGAAGCTATCAAGCTATCTGCGCTTGAAGCAACAAATACAAGCAATAACGAAGCTATGAGTGGAACAATCGAAGAAATAATCTTTGTCGGTTCGACACGTAAATATCTTGTGAATCTACAAGGGCAAGTCCGTTTGACGGCTCTTGAAACAACACTCGGAGCGGCACAGTTTTCTATCGGAGATACCGTTGCTTTGACGTGGAGCGCCGATGATTGCAGTGTTTTTGTCTAATTGTTTGCTAAAGTAGTGGATAGGAGAAAAGATGCAGACGAAAATCATTTTGATACCAAGATTTTTTCATGAAATACATGGACGCACTCAAACGAGCGTGGAGTTGTTCCTTACATATTTGACTGGTATCGTTGCTGCTATTCCGGTGTTGGCAAATGCGATAGAATCCCACATTCCGTTTTCTCGAATTGTTGTATTATTGATATTGACGCTAGATATTGCCTGCGGAGTTGTGGCAAATTTTACCGAAGGAACAAGCGCCTACTATGCTGAAAATTCCTCACGTCGTTGGGTATTTCTTGCACTGCACGTTATTCAGCCCTGTCTGTTTCTATGGCTTTTTCCTCAGGAACAATCGGCGATTCTTGCTCTTGGCGCTTTGACACTTACTTCGGGCTGTGTTGTCAATCTTTTGCAAAGTATTACTATCCAACGAGTCTCGGCAATAACTTTGCTCATCTTTGCTGTGATTTGTATGCTGTATCTTATTCCCAATTCCCCCAAAGTACTTTTGCTGCTTATGTTTCTGTATTCGACAAAAATCATTCTTGCATTTGCTGTTCGCTGGAACGAGCGATACACTATGAGTGAGAATATACTGAGATAACGTAATAAAAATCAAATCTTACACCTCATTCTTGGAATCTATGAAATCCTACCAAATGTATATTGACGGTGCATTTATCAATGCAGCTTCCGGCAAAACCCGTGAAATTTTCAACCCCGCAACAGAACAAGCCTTCGCGGTTGTTCCCGAATCTGGTGCTGAGGATGTTGATAGAGCGGTAAAAGCCGCACGCAATGCATTTAAGACGTGGAGCAAAACTACTGCTTTGGAGCGCAGCCGGCTTCTGATGCGGCTTTCACAGAAAATTCAAGATAATGCGGCGATGCTGGTTGAGTTGGAAATTCTTAACAATGGCAAAGCAAAACGCGAGGCGCAGGGGGATGTGGACGACGCTGCGGCTTGTTTTGAGTTCTACGCAGGTTTGGCTACGAAAATTCACGGCGAGACCATGCAAACGCCGGCTAATGCTCTTTCCTACGTGGTTCGTGAGCCGCTCGGCGTGTGTGGACAGATCATCCCTTGGAATTTCCCGATACTCATGGCAACGTGGAAGCTTGCTCCTGCCTTGGCTGCGGGGAATTGTGTTGTTTTGAAGCCTTCGGAACTGACACCGCTCACTGCCCTTGAACTTGCTAAACTTATTCACGAAGTCGGCTTTCCTGCCGGTGTGGTAAACATTGTGACTGGTGACGGACCTGTCGCCGGAGAAGCTATTATCACGCACCCTGACGTAGATAAAGTAGCTTTTACAGGTGGTACTGCCACCGGTTCGCGTATTATGGAACTTGCTTCCAAACAGTTGAAAAAAGTTACGTTGGAACTTGGAGGAAAAAGTCCGGCAATTTTCTTCAACGATTGCAATTTGGATTTAGCGGTTGATTGGGGGTTATTTGCGACGTTTGCGGGAACGGGGCAGGTGTGTTCGGCAGGAACGCGGTTGCTTGTGCAGGAAGGCGTTTACGAAGAGTTTATGAAACGATATTTAGCGAAAATTCAGAATATCAAGGTTGGGAGCGGTTTAGAGGACGATGTAATGATGGGACCGCTTGTCAGCGCACAGCACCGCGCAAAAGTTGAGAATTATATTGCTATCGGTAAGCAAGAAGGTGCGAAATTAGTCTATGGAGGCGACCGTCCGGCACACTTGAAAGCAGGATATTTCCTGAATCCGACGGTTTTTACCGATGTTACACCGAATATGCGCATCGTGCGTGAGGAAATTTTCGGTCCCGTTGCCGCAATTATGAAGTTCTCGACCGATGAAGAGGCAATCACGCTTGCCAATGATACGCATTACGGCTTGGCTGCAGGCATTTTCACGCAGGACATCACCCGTGCGCACAGCGTCATTCGTGAACTTCGTGCCGGAATTACGTGGATAAATTATTATCACCCCACGTACAATGAAATGCCCTGGGGCGGTTATAAACAAAGCGGTACGGGGCGTGAACTGGGATTGTACGGCATAGAAGGGTATTTGGAAACAAAGCAAGTGAATATCAACCTTGATACTGCGCCGATTGGGTGGTATTGAAAAAATCAAGTATTAACGCGGCATTCCGACAATTTCATCAATGTACGCCTGCGCTTGTTTGAGAATAGAAACAATTTGGAAAACATCGTCTTGTGTGGAAACAAACGCATCGCTCACGGCGTATTCCAAGCCTTCCAGCACAACAAAAAAACAGTTGCGACCGACGACATAACAACCGTACATCGGATGTTTCTTGGAATTGAGGTTTTGTGCGGCATACATGGCTATCAGGAGTTGTCCGAGCGGTTCATTCTCGCTGCCGCGCTCTTTTTTGTATTCATGCAAAAAGAAAAATGGTTCTTGCGGCTCAACTTTGCCCGTAGCAACCATAAAATCAACAATCCCCGTGATACGCTCGCCGTTGATTTCAGCCGGAAGTTTTCTGTCTAAAAACGCGGAATACTCTTCGGAATCAAAGCGAATCATGGAAATAAGCGGTCCGATAAACTTGAACTTGAGTTCTGCTTCGTTCCAGTAATCAATGTTTGCTCGCAAAAACTCTCGAAGGAATAGAATAAAGCTTTTGTCTGTTTATGAAATGCTATACTCCGCTTCAATCCACGTTTGGAGACGTAGCGTTGTTTTTAAGCGCTTTAAACCAAACTCTTTTTTAAGTTGGTCAGTGTTCCATTTTATAAATGGCTTCAGCGTTGGTTTGTCTTTTGAAGATTTCATTTGGTTATGTCAGCTTTGTAAAACAAGATTCTCCACAAATGTATGAAAACTTCTCAACATGAACTTCACGTTGAACTCCCCATTGAATGATGCGTCATGGATTCCTACTCGCGCATAGCATCCAAATACGCTACTGAGCGGCAGCATAGCACAATTGGTGTAGAGGAACTGACGGATGTATTGAACAGGCTCCCACAAGGCGCTTCAGTGTTGGATTTTGGAGCGGGAACCGGGCTTCCGCTAACGAAGCAAATTGTTCGGCACCCGCATCAATTCAAGGTGTTTGGGGTGGATAGTTCTTTGAGAATGGTTAATATTTTTCGTGAAAATTTTCTGGCTATTCCCGTACAATGCGCATCAATCCTTGATTTCGATTTTTTCTCGGAAACATTTGATGCTGTCCATTCGTGGGGCGTGATGTTTCATTTGACGGAAGAAGAGCAGCGCAAAGCTATCCGCACAATAGCATCGCGCCTGAATCCGCAAGGATATTTTCTGTTTACTTCCGCTAAAGAGTCCGGCGCTCGAACAGGAACGATGTATGGTGAAGAATTTCACTATGTTTCACTTGGTGCGGAAGAGTATCGAAAATGCCTCGTGAAGCATGGTTTTATACTGCTTAATGAGCATTTTGACATCGGACAAAATTACTATTACCTGGCACAAAAGACTTTATCACATTGAATTCAAGACACAACCAATTATGACCTTTCAATCTATTCATCCCTACGACCAAATCGTCATTGCCGAATACCCTATAATGGACGGCAAAGCACTTGAACATCGCTTAGAATCTGCATCAACAGCATTTCAAGTATGGAAGCAAACGTCGTTTCAGCAACGCTCAGACCTTCTAAAGCGAGTTTCTGTGCTGCTTCGGAGCAACATTGACAAGTATGCCCGGCTGATAACGATGGAAATGGGGAAAATCCTTGCCGAATCCCGCGCAGAGGTGGAAAAATGTGCTATGACCTGCGATTTTTACGCGGAACACGGCGAAGAATATATCCGCGATGAAGTATTGGAAAGCCGCTTCAAGCCTGCTGATATGAGGCTTGGAAAGGTTACCTATGAGCCGCTCGGAGTGATTTTTGCTATCATGCCTTGGAATTTCCCGTTTTGGCAGGTATTCCGCTTTGCCGCACCGTCGCTTATGGCAGGAAATGTGGCACTGCTGAAACACGCACCGAATGTGGTCGGTTGTGCGTTGGCGATTGAGAAGATATTCCAAGAAGCCGCTTTGGAACTCGCTTTGCCACCGGCAACCTTTCAAACATTGATAGTTGATGTGGATGTCGTTGAGAGCATTATTGCGCACGATGCCGTGCAAGGCGTCACGCTGACGGGCAGTGAATATGCGGGGTCGAGCGTGGCTGCGCTTGCAGGTAAGCACATTAAGCGCTCAGTCTTGGAGCTCGGCGGAAGCGATCCGCTTATTGTGCTTGCGGATGCAGATGTAGAACGGGCTGCGGCTGTTGCCGTGCAATCGCGTATGCAAAATGCGGGGCAGTCGTGCATCGCATCCAAACGATTTTTGGTAGAATCGGCTGTGTTTGATGATTTTGTGCGGCATTGCGAGGTGAAAATTTCTGCTCTCAAACAAGGTAATCCGCTTGAAAGCAGCACTACAACTGCTCCTATGGCACGAGTAGATTTAGCAGAAAAACTTCACGGACAGCTCATAACAACTGCAAAGCAAGGTGGAAAGCTGCTTACGGGCGGTTCTGTCGAAGGCGCAAACTTCCAACCTGCTTTGCTCGTCGATGTTCCTGAAAATTCTCCTGCATTCAATGAAGAAACATTTGGTCCGATGGCAGCAGTGGTAAGGGTTCGGGATGCGGAAGATGCGATTGAATTGGCGAACAAAACGCGCTACGGTTTGGGTGCATCGGTTTGGACACGAGATACGGAGATGGCTGAAAGGATTGCGTGGCGTATCAATGCCGGAGCAGTTTTTGTCAATGGACTTGTGAAATCTACACCGCAACTGCCGTTTGGCGGCATTAAAAAATCAGGTTACGGACGTGAATTATCGTATTTTGGGATGAAAGAATTTATGAATGCGAAGACGGTGTATATTTACGATTGAAGTTTTCTTCCCGGATGATGAGCAAATGGAATAATTCTGCCGAATGGCAAGCGTTAGTTGAGGGGGTAAGCTGCCCGATTTGTCTGCGAGGTTACCCGCTTAACATTATCAAGGAATTGGAAGTGTCTTGGCTGACGATGTTCGAGAAACAAGCAACCATGCGTGGTTACGTGTGTTTGGTTTCAAAACGGCACGTCGTGGAATTGCATGATTTTACCGATGCCGAAGCGCAAGCATTTATGCGGGATATGCGGAACGTATCGCAAGCAGTTTGTGCGGCGACAACTTGTAAGAAAATGAACATCGAAATTCACGGAAATACGCTTCCACATTTGCACGTACACTTTTTCCCGCGCTATGCGGGCGACCAATTTGAAGGTGGCGCTATTGAGCCGAAAAAAGCTATCCAACCCGCTTACAAAGACGGTGAATTTGAACAAATAAAGCAAGCAATAATCAACGTTCTTGAGCAATGAATTGCTCGAAAAATTCGTAATGAATCGTCAATTTCTCAACCTTGAATTCCAACAACCTCTATGCCAACAAAAACCGAAGAACTCTACGAGCGCAGAAAGCGCGTATTACCTATTTCCATGGGCATTTTCACCCCTACAAGCGCAGCCTCGGCAAAGGGCGCTGTTGTTACTGATGCCGACGGGCGCGAACTGATTGATTTCGGCGGTGGAATCGGCGTTTTGAATGCGGGGCATTGTCCTGAGCCAGTTGTGAAGGCTATTCAGGAGCAAGCAGCAAAGCTCATTCACACGTGTTTTCCCGTTTCCATTTATGAACCGTATTTGGAACTTGCCGAAAAACTTGCCGAAATTTTTCCGCATCATGAAAAAAACGATGATTGCACAAAAGTCATGATGACCAATTCCGGTGCGGAAGCCGTTGAAAATGCCATCAAAGTAGCACGGCAAGCGACCGGTCGGCAAGCCGTGATTTGCTATTCCGGCGCGTTTCACGGGCGTTCGATGATGGCAATGTCACTCACGTCCAAAACTGCGCTCAAAACTGCCTGCGGACCTTTCGCGCCGGAAGTCTATCGTATTCCGTTTCCGTACTACAACCCCAAGATTCATCCCGTTCCTGAAGATGTGTTCTGTACTTTTCATTTGAATGAGCTCCGCAAGCACTTTGTAACGACGGTTGCAGCCAACAATGTCGCGGCAATTATTATCGAACCGGTACAGGGCGAAGGCGGCTTTAATGTTGTCCCGAAGGCGTATTTACAGGGGTTACGGGAGATTTGTACCGAACACGGCATTATGCTTATCATTGACGAGGTGCAATCGGGCTTCGGTCGCACGGGCAAATGGGCTGCTTATGAGCATTACGGCGTAAAGCCCGATATTTCCACGTGGGCGAAGAGCATGGGGTCGGGAATGCCGATTGGATGCGTGATTGCGAAAGGTTCGGTGTTCGACAGCATCAATCCCGGCACGATCGGCGGCACGTATCTTGGAAATCCCGTTTGCTGCGCGGCTGCGCTGGCAACCATCAAGTATATGGAAGAAATCAACATCAATGCGCTCGGTGAAAAGATTGGTGGCATCGTTCGTACACGCTTTGAAGAGTTTCAGAAAAAATTTCCTCAACTTATCGGCGAAGTGCGTGGCTTGGGGGCAATGCTGGCATTTGAATTGTCCGTCGGTGGTGATATTTTGAAGCCGGACGTGGATGGTGGAAAAAAATTGGTGAACTTCGCTGCCGAGCACGGTGTCATCTTGCTCTCGGCGGGTGTGAACAGCAATGTCATTCGCACACTCACGCCGCTTGTTATCACGGAAGAGCAGCTCAATAAAGGCTTGGATGTGATTGAAGCGGGTTTGAAGATGATGGCGGATTAAGTAAAATCTTGTTCGTAAAACCGATTGGAAAAGAAGCAAAGAAGCCGTAGGTGGTAAATCAAACCTAATTAAGTTTTTTTAGTGAAGGTGAACTTGTTGATGAAATGGTAGAGATTCGTATTCCTATCCAAAAAATTTTTGAATAGGGAGAAACAACGCAAGTACCACTTTGGAACAAGGGTTTGCGTCATTGGCTGACAAAGCCGTGATGTGGTGCAAACTGCTTTACAACACAATGTTCAACAGAAAACCCCGTAGAAAGACCCTTGTAAGGGCGTTCTACGGGGTTTGTTGCGCAATACAACGTTCTTTAGCGCCACATCATCATACCGCCGTTAAGGTTTCGCACGGAATACCCTGCCGCAGAGAGCATTCTGCATGCCGAAGAACTCCGTGCGCCGCTCGCGCAATAGACAATAATCTCTTTGTTTTTATATTTTTCGAGTTCTTTTATGCGATGCTGCAAATCTCCCAAAGGAATCAGCAGGGAATTGGGAATGTGCTTTTGTTTGTGTTCTTCAGGCTGACGAACATCAAGTAAAACTGGCTTTTGTGGGGATTGTAATTGTTCTTTGAGTTCTTGTGCTGAAATTGTTGCAACAGAAGAACCACCACCAAAAAGATTATTCAAAAGGTTAAGCATAGTGTTTACAAAAAATGGAAAAAACTTTTGATTGTTAATTGAATTATAAAGCCGGAAGGCTTTTGAACGCAGATGAAGCCTAGATACTACAGATTGGCGCGGATTTCCCGAAAAAAATTCCATTATCCAGAGATTCATTACTACTTCCGTCTTCATCTGCCAAATCCGCGTCATCCGCGTTCAACATTCGCAAAGAGTGCCCTCGTAAGGATCTGCCCATCTACCTTCTTCTTTGGGTTCCTCGACGCTCATTACTTTTCAACCGGAAAGTTTGCTGCGTTCCAATCCAGAATACCACCGGTTACATTGATAGCCGTAAATCCTTGTTTTGAGAGTATTTCACTCGCTCGGGCACTTCTTCCGCCGGTCCGGCAATAGACAAGAATGGGTTTGGATTTGTGTGGTTGTAATTCTGCCAGTCGCTGCTCTAACTCTTGAACTGGAAGTAATTTTGCATTTTTGAGATGACCTGTTGCGCTGGCGAATTCTTCCGGAGTACGCACATCGAGGACGATTGTCTCCGGATTATTGGTTAAAAAAGTCTGCGCTTCTTGTACAGAAAGAGAACGGAAGCCACCTGAAACGGCTGCGCAGGAAATAACAGTAAGCAAGAGTAATGTGCTTACGATTGTTGTACTTATTGGGCGAAAAAACGTCCGCATAGTATTATTGAAATTCAAGTTGGAAAAATGGTGAAGTTGAATTGATTGGTAATAACGATGATAAAAAGTATTCACAATCAAGATTACAACACGGTTTGTACTGCCCAGAGTGCTGCCAGACTAATGGCAATCCAAAGCACAAGGCCTTGCAAAAGCGGCTTCAACCCGACGCTTACCAGCATCTGGCGAGAGAGACCCGCTCCAATCAAAAAGAGTGTTAAAGATAGACCAATTTTGGCAATCGGAACAAGCAGCAAACCAAGAACTGATGCCCCCGGAATGAAGGTGTTGATGAGAGATGCCACAATAAAGAAGCCGATAAAATAGGGCAGGTGGATTGCCGTTTTCGGAGAAGCGTCGGTCGCAAGCGGAGAATGAATAACCGAAGTCATCGTACGCTGCTTTCTCAGAACAACAAATGCCGCGCCAAGTGTGATCGGAATAATCCAAAGCGCACGGCTGAGTTTGACGGTTGTGGCAATGGAAAGTGCTTCCGCACCGTATTTTGAAGCCGCTCCTACAACGGAACTTGTATCGTGAATAGCAATCGCAGCCCAAATGCCGAATTGCTCTTGTGTTAAACCAAGCGCAGTGCCAAGCGGCGGAAAGACAAACAGCGCTACGGCATTCAAAACAAAGACCGTTCCCAACGCGACGGATATTTCCGCATCTTCGGCTTCAATGACCGGCGCAACGGCAGCAATAGCGCTTCCTCCGCAAACCGCTGTTCCGACGGCAATAAGTTGAGATGCTTTTTGTTGAACACCGAGAATTTTTCCCAAAAGCAACCCCAAACCGAGCGTTCCGGCAATAGAGGCAACGGTAAATCCAAATCCTGTTTGTCCGGCTTTGAGAACGCTCGTAATATTCATACCGAATCCCAAGCCAACAACGGAGGCTTGCAAGAGCCACTTCATGGCTTTACTGCTTTCTTGGCGGTATGGATGGTCGGTGGTGAGCGCGAATCCCAAGCCAAGCAAAAGAGCGACAGGCGGAGAAATCCACGTGAGCCAAAAGCCGCTTGCAATGATAACGAGAAGCAACCAAAAAAGCGGCTTTCGCATGGCTTCACTTGTGAAGAATGTTGGTGTGATGAGAAGGTGAGGTTGTTGCATGGCTTAGTGGACGATAGATTTTTCGGTAGATTCCGCAAAGTTTTCCGCAGCATTTGCCGTGAAAATTTCCTTGAACGCCTCTTCCATTGCGCCTTTCGGGAGTGCGCCCATTGCCATTTGTGGTTTGCCGTTGACTGGAATAAAGAGAATGCTGGGAATACTGCGAATACCGAAAGCAGCAGCTAATTCTTGTTCTGCGTCGGTATCAATTTTGTAAAACGCGATTTTTCCTGTGTATTCATTGGAAAGTTCTTCAAAAACAGGCGAAAATGCTCGGCAAGGACCACACCATTCAGCCCAAAAATCAATCACACAGGGTAGATCGCCGTTGTACGACCATTCTTGCTGAGTTTCGTAGTTAAAGACTTTTTGCAAAAAGGTTTCTTTGGTGAGATGTTCAGTCATGATACGGTAAAAATAAAAGATGAAAAAATACAGCTGCTCTCTAATTGAATTGGAATCAATAATTTGCTGAGTATCAACAATCTGCTGAGTATTAGCAATTTGTATGAGAAATCTTGTTCATTGAGGTTTAGATGCTACGCTAAAATTTCCTCTGTATTCGGCAGGGCAATCGGTAATGCTGCTTCTTTCCAAGCATTAAAACCACCAACAACATTGATAACATGCTTAAAACCTTGCTTTTGCAGGTAGCTTGAGGCAATCGAAGAGCGGTCACCACCGGCGCAATAGACAACGTAAGTTTTATTTTTGTCTAGTTGGCTGAGATTGCGCTGCAAATATCCGGCATGAAGGTGTTTTGCTCCTGCAATAAAGCCACTGGTATATTCACTACTTGCCCGAACGTCCAACAGTTCAACGTGAGAAATGAGTAGAGTTTGGTGTAAATCGCGTACTTGGATTTGCTCAAGAAGTTCCACATCATTTCCTTGATAGCTCCACTCATCAATGTCTGTCACATATCCGAGGATATTGTCAAGCCCAATGCGCACAAGGGAACGCACAAGAGCATTAAGGCGGTGTTCGGAGGCGATAAGAACGATTGGTTGCGAATAGGAGAGCATCCAGCCTGACCATGTAGAAAAAGAATTGTTGTCTTGGATATTCAAACTGCCGGGAATATGACCACCGGCAAAGGAAGTTTTTCCACGAGTATCCACGATGGCAGCGCCGTCTCGCAACGCAAGTTTGAGGTTTTCGAGAGAAAGTTTTTTCGGTTCAGGTAAGGCTGTTAATACTGTACGTTCTATCTTGTTCAGTTTCTTCATCATCGCAAAATATACCGGTGGTTCGGGCTGTCCACGCAAAATTTCTTGGACAAATTCTTCTTCGTCGTGGATTTTGAGCGCCCAGTTGGTGAGTTTTTCATAACCAACGGTTGAAAAAGGAATAGCACCAAGAGATTTGCCGCACGCCGAGCCTGCACCATGACCGGGGAGGACTTGAACAAAATCGGGCAGTGTTCGGAAACGCTTGAGTGATTGAAACATTTGTCGCGCTCCGCGCTCCATAGTTCCTTCGTAACCGGCGGCACGTTCCAGCAAATCCGGTCTTCCGACATCACCCACAAAGACGAAATCACCTGTTGCTATCATTATTGGCGCATCGGAGTTTTTTGTGTCGGTAATAAGGAAAGAAATGTGTTCCGGTGTGTGTCCGGGAGTGTGCCAAACGTCAATTTTGACATTTCCTACCATGAACGAAGAGCCTTCACGCAAGGCGATATGCGGGAAAGCATACTGCCATTCCTCACCGCCTTCATTGGAAAGGTAGAGTTCTGCACCTGTTTGACGAGCTAATTCACGCGAACCCGTAAGAAAATCAGCGTGAATATGGGTTTCGGTAATATGTGTGATACGAAGTTTTTCTTCTGCTGCTATTTGGATGTACTCGTCTATATCCCGCTTTGCATCTATGACGAGCGCCTCGCCTGTTGCTTGGCAGCCAATAATATAGCTTGCTTGTGCCAAGCCTTTGTCATACACCATTCGGAAAAACATAATACTGTGAAAATAACGTTGGGAAAAAGTACGTTTTTGGTGATGTCGTCGCAAACGGATTCCTGCACGATTGGCATTCTTGCTTTATTTTTCAGCTTTGCCGATGTTTGCTTGTATCACAGTACAAAAATACTCTTCTTCCGTGAGCTGGTCTGTAACTTTATCACATTGACTTTTTTTTTCCGAAATGTTCAGTTTTGTTGATGAGGGCCAGAAGAATGGTAAGGCTAGCGGCGGACGCGATGGAGAAGGGCTTTAAGATCGGGGATGGTGATCGTACCACGCCCAAGCCGCACAAGGTTTTGTCGTTCAAATTCTTTTAATGTTCGGCTAATAACCTCACGCGCTGTTCCGAGTTCGACAGCAAGTTCTTCGTGTGTTTTGGTAATGACCGAATGTGGAGGGGCTAACTCTGCCAAAAGTCCTGCAAGACGTTCATCCATGCGCTTAAAGACGACTTCTTCAATGACCATCATCACATTTGTTAATCTGGAGGCAAATTGGCTAAAGACGTAATTCCGTGCTTCGTGAGATTTTTCAATGAGTTCTTGAAAATCTCCGGTACTGAGAATAAGTACGTTAGCATCTTCTTCCACGATTGCAGAGGCTTGATGTATGGGATTGGAGAGTGCACAGGACATAGATAAAATGCAGCTTTCTCCGGCTTCTATTCGGTACAGCGTGATTTCTCTCCCTGTTTCGCTGAGTTTGAAAACGCGAATGACACCGCTTTGGACAAAGCCAATTTTTCCACAGCCAGAACCTTCCGTAAAGACAGGAGTTCCAGCCGGCAGCGACGAAAGATGTATTGGAGAATGACGTAAAAAAGGTAGTTTTTCAATGATGGTTTGCATAGTGTGATGATGATGATGTGATCAAGATTTTGTTTTCAAAGGGCAAATACGCTCTTGTGTTGGCTGACTAAGCGGTATGTTGTTCTTGCTGCAACGCCAAACCAAATTTGGTAATGTGCTTCAAAAGCGGAAGTGCCAATTTGCCTTTGTTGGTCAATGTATATTCTACGCGGGGTGGGATTTCTCCGAAGGATTTTTTTTCGATCACGCCCATTTCCACAAGGCATTTAAGCTCTTGAATGAGCATTTTTTCACTGATGTCTGGAATAGCGCGTTTTATTTCACCGTAGCGCAAGGTTTTTGTACCGAGTTGCTGAATAATAAATAGCCGCCATTTTCCGCCGACAATTTCCATCGCCTTGCGAACAGGGCAATGTTCCGGTTCAACCATTTGAGCCGGATAATGTTGTTGTGTCTTTGCCATAATTCAAAAAAATGTGCTGAAAAATCAATGATATAGCATAAATAGCAAGTACCTACTTTTTAGTAGGTACTTGCTAAATATACAGTGGATTGAGTAGATTTGCAAAGAATTTTTGCTGTAAAGAAGATTCTAAACACAGTTGTTTTTATCATTTACCATCATTTTTTATATGAAAACAATCGCTCTTTTTGGTGCAAGCGGACGCACAGGAAAACCTCTCCTGACGCTACTTTTGTCCAAAGGATATTCTGTGAAAGCCCTTGTTCGTAATCCGGCTGGCATCAACAGCGCACATCCAAATTTGCATCTGATACAAGGAAATATACTCAATCTGAGTAATGTGGAGGCGACAATAGAAGGTGCAAATAGTGTTATCAGTGTTATCGGTCATGTCAAAGGTGACGCACAATCTCGAACTGTACAAACCGAAGGCACGGCTAATATTCTTGCTGCGATGAATACATACGGTGTAAAAAGGCTTTTGAGCCTTACCGGTGGTGCTGTACCGTTTCAGAAAGACCAGCCTAAATTTGCTGATAAGGCAATTACAGTAATTATGAATCTCGTAGCCAAAGAAACCCTCGCGGATGCAATTGCCCATGCGGAACTGATTCGCAAATCTACGACCGACTGGACGATTATTCGTGGTCCGCGCCTCTTGGAAAAACCGCCCGTTGGTTCTTACCGAGTTGGTTTTGTCGGTGTGAACGCAAGCACGGCAATAACTTACGGCGATTTAGCTCAGTTTATCGTCGATGAACTTGAACAAGCAAAACATATCCACTCTATGCCGTTTGTGAGCCATTAAAAAATGTAGTATTGTACAACAAAAAGGGGAGAACCATGACAAAAAGCATTTGTATAACAGGAGCAACAGGAAATGTTGGTTTGGAAACTCTTCGTTTTTTACTGCAAAAAAATGAGGAAAACCGCATTATTGCCGCTGTTCAGAATATTGCAGCAGCAGCAATCTTGTTTGAGAAAGAATTTGGTAAAGAAGCCGCAAAAAAAATTGAACTACGCAGGTTTGACATGATGAATCCCGTACCGGTTCTGATTGACGAGGCATTGAAAGGGGTTAAACAATTATTTTTAATGCGCCCTCCGCAAATTTCTGATGTTCCAACCTATATTCAGCCGATTATTGAGGCTGCAAAACGAGGTGGAGTAGGGCATATCGTATTTTTGTCTCTCAATGGTGTTGAGGAGCAAAAGCAAACACCGCATTATGCTATTGAGCAACTTTTACGGAAAAGTAGTATAGAATGGACGTTTTTGCGACCAAGTTTTTTTATGCAGAATTTGACAACAACCCACCGCGAAGAAATAGCACGACGGAATGAGATTTTTGTTCCTGCGGGAGACGGAAAAACGAATTTTATTGACGTGCAGGATATTGGAGAAGTGGCAGCTGTGGTAATGCTTGAGTCGGAAAAACACTACGGAAAAGCCTATTCGCTCACCGGTGCGAAAAGTTATACGTATCAAGAAATTGCTGAACATTTGAGTAAACATCTTGGGCGAAAGATTACCTATGCACGTCCGTCAAAAGCACGATTTTTTCTTCGCAAATACATCGTTGAGCGGCTTCCGTTCTCATTTGTGTTGGTGATGATTTATCTGTATCACCAAACAATCAATGGTCGAGCAGATAATTATTCGCCTGATATTGCGAGCCTTTTAGGGCATCCGCCAACTTCATTTGAGGAATTTGTCAAGCGAAATGAAAACCAATGGAAAGAAAACGAAGTGACGTAGTGACTAGCATCTACGCCGTTTTTTGTTTTTTGATGAGAAGAAAGAAATTACCACACCTTTGCCTCACGCAAAATTTTGTCGTGGAGATTCGTAAATGTCTGCGGATAGCGCATTTGTGGTACGGTGATATCGTCCAAAGCCTTGATTTCATCAGCACTCAAGGTGATAGTGAGGCTGTCAAAATTTGCTTGTAACTGCTCCAATTTGCTGACACCAATCAAAATTGTCGAAGCATACTGTTTGGTGAGCAGCCAAGCCAACGATACTGCTGTCAGCGAGGTTTTATGAGCTTCTGCAATTGCTCGTACTGTATCAACAACAACGTACGCCCAATTTCTATCGAACAAGCCTAAATCGAAGCTGTTCAGACGTGCTTCTTCGGGTTCGGGATTGGTTCGTGAGTATTTTCCGGTCAGAAAGCCACTGGAAAGGGGCGACCAGACCATGATCCCAAGCCCGTGATGCTGCGACATTGGTATAAATTCTGCCTCCAATTCGCGGTTCAACAAAGAATAGTGCATTTGCGAGGCGATAAACGACGAGTAGCCTTTGTCATACTGCATTTGAAGCGCAGTTGCAGCTTTCCATGCTTGCCAATTACTTATGCCTGCATAGCGGATTTTACCTTGCTGTTGCAGAGTTTCCATTGCTTTTAAGGTCTCTTCAATCGGCGTAATGGGGTCGTCGTTGTGCAGCATGAGAATATCAATGTAATCCGTTCCAAGGTTTTTAAGGCTACGCTCGGCAGTATCTACAATATTTTTGTAACTGATACCCGCTTGAAATGCCGCCGTTCCCGTACGGAAGGCGATTTTTGTCGAAATGATTGCTTCGCTCCGTCGTGTGCCGAGTGCTTTGCCGAGCATTTGCTCGCCTAGACCGTTGTTGTAAGAGGCTGCGGTGTCAAAAAGATTGATACCTGCATCGAACGAGCGGCTAATGAGTTCGTTTGCTCGTGCTTGATTAAACGTGTATTTCAAACCAAAATAATCACCTTCACCAAACAGCATCGTTCCCATTGCAAGCCGCGAAACGACTAAGCCGGATTTTCCTAATTGGGTGTAGAGCATGGATTTTCCTCTTTGAAAAAGAAATACTGAAATGATATATTCTCTTTCGGGTGATAAAGCCATATCGTTTGTTCGGCATTTGGAACGTGGAGAGTGCGATATGCCGTTTCTCTACAACGATAGAGTTTTTCACCCAAAAGGAATACAACAAAATTACATCACTTTCTAGGGCTGATGATTACAGCTTTCAAAGTAGGTATGACGAAAATCAAAGAAAGACAAGTTTTCTTTATTTGAGTTGCGCAAGCAGCATTTTATCAAACGATTTATCACTCAGTGTGTGGCGGAGAATAGGTAATATCTTTGCTAACATTCCAACACGATAGCGCGTTTTTGGAGCGCGTACCGTTGCTGATGTCAGCACAACATTTGCTACTTCTTGCGGTGTAAGGATGCCGTAGCTGTTATTATCGAGAATTGTACTGACCATTTTCAAAAATTTTGCTCGAAATTCTTGATAAGGATTTCCTTGAATTGCATGTGGGAAGCCACTATGTTCGACAAAAGCAGTTTTCACGCCACCCGGTTTGATGAGAACAACATCAATTCCAAACGGCGCAAGCTCCATCCGAAGCCCGTCGCTAAAGGATTCTAAGGCATACTTAGAAGCATGATACGCACTGGCTCCGGGCGAGGTGAAATCCCCTCCCGCCGAGCCGATATTAATAATACGCCCTCGCTTTTGGTGGCGCATTGATGGCAAGACCAACTGACACATGCGAATTAACCCGAAAACATTCGTTTCAAACTGTCTGCGAATCTCGTCAATGCTGAGTTCTTCAACAACACCATTCTGACAAAATCCCGCATTATTGATAAGAATGTCCACACTCCCCGATTTTTCAATAACTTGGCTGATAGTTTCTTGCATGGATTCTTCACTGGTAACGTCAAGTTGAAGTGCGTGACAGCCGCGCCTTACAAGCTCTGTGAGGGAATCCGTTTTTCGTGCCGTTACATAAATTTTATAGGTATTGGGTTTGCGTGAGTTTTCATTTAAAAACTGCATTGCAATTTCTTTGCCGATACCGCTCGACGCGCCGGTTACGAGAACTGTTGTTGGTTTCATAGAGGTGTTTTGATGAAGTTAAAAAATGTGAGTAATCACTCAAAAAAGGATAAAATTTTTTTCTACATTAATTTCTTTGCAGGCGAATTATCACTAACACGGACAACATCATATTTTACTTTGACGAACCTGATAAGGCTTTTTAAATCTCGATGAGTACTCAACATCACACTACTCAAACCTTCCAGAAAAATCATCAAAAATTCCGTCTCTTTGTCTGGATAATCATAGCCCAATGCGTCAAATGCGTGATACAAAGCCTTACTCAAGTTTTCAATAGAGTCAGAATCATGTTTTGTCGAAAGAACAGGCGTTTGTGAGTATTTCAGGGCAAATTGCAATCGCCAAAATTCCGGTTCTTGCTCAATAAGCCGTATGGGTAGGTCAATAATATGTGCAATCACTTTTCGGGGGTCTTTCTCTCGAAGAATGTCATCGGTAATGGTGCGAACGCGCTCTTGCCCCTGCTCCAGAATGGCAATCAACAAGCCGTCTTTGTTCCCAAAATGCCGAAAAATTAAGCCTTCCGACACATTTGCTTCTTTAGCAATTTGACTGGTCGGTGTAGCGGTAAATCCTTGCTCGGCAAAAAGTTTTAGTGCAACAGAAAGGATATTTTCTTGTTTCGATGTCATTGACTGTAAAAATAAAAAGTGAGTGATTACTTACAAAGATATGGTTTTTTTTGAACGCGCAAGAAAAAAAAATTAAGTAGTGATATTCTGCGCTTCGCGGAACTGTTGTGGCGTTGTTCCGGTCATTTTCTTAAAGAATGCCGCAAAGTGCGTTGGCTCTTGAAAATGCAAGCGAAAGGCAATCTCTTTGGCACTTAAATTTGTTTGACGGAGTAGTGCTTGCGCTGTGTTGAGAACATATTGCTGAATAATCTGGGACGTGGTTTTACCGCTACTTCTCTTGACAACAGCGTTTAGATGATTTGGATGCACTCCTAATTCCTCCGCATAGAATGAAGGCTGACGAACTTTGGCAGAAGTATTTATATTGGCAGTCATTGTTTCAATAAGTGTTTGAAAACGTGATAAAAGCAATGCGTCTGCTGTGCGTTGCCCTTGGTGTGTGGTAATCGTTCCTAAGTGTTCAAAATGCCGCTTTGTCTGTGAAAGTAAAAGTTGTGTATATGCTTGAATAAAAGTGAATTTATCGCTACGGTTGGAATGGTATTCCTCAAAAATTTTCTGAAACCAGAGTTCTGCTTCTATGCGGGCTTGTATTGGTAAATCGAAATCAATTTGCTTGTCTAGGCGGAAAAATGGATAGTCAATGATAAAGTTTGCCCATGATAAATTCCTGCTGAGAAATTCACGGTCAAAAATGATATACCAGCCTTGCCAATCAGGAAAGATTTCCCACGAAATAATCTGATAAGGTGAGTTGAAAAAGAGATGAGCAATAGCTGGATGACCGTTCACTTCACGGTGCGAACCTTCGTTTCTTAACGCAAGAGCATAGAATTCGTGTTGAAACGGTGCTTGTTTAGGATTGACCGTTTTCATGTTGTCCTCGAATCGGCGAATATCAAAAAAGGGGTATTTCGGGGGCGGTATATTGATTTCTTTGCAATAGTCTGTGATAGTGGTGATATGTTTCACGGGATAATTCAGTAAGAATGTAATTGGAATGATCTGCCGAAAAAAATATCTTCCAAAATAGTAAACCTCTTGAGTTCATCACTCTACAAACTCATCGTTTCCTTAAATTTTTGTGCTTGTCGGCGTGAAATTTCAATTTTCTCGCCTGATTCTAGCGTAGCCAGCATACCACCACCAAACCATGTTTCAACGGATTTGATAGATTGAACATTGATAACGACGTTCCTACTTGCGCGAAAAAAGAGCTCCGCCGGCAAGCGTTCCTCAAGGCTTTCGAGAGAACGCTGGAGGAGAAGTTTTTCTATCCGTCCTTGAGAGTAGCAATGTACTTCTACATATCGCCCTTCAACTTTGATGCAGATAATGTCCCGCATTTGCACAAACACGCACTTGTCACCGTCACGCAGGAATACTCTTGATTCGAGACGCAATGTGGTTTGAGGGGATTTTTCCTGATTGGTGTTTACCTCTTTTGTAGCGGGCTCTTCCTCATCCCGCATTTGCGCTCGTACACGTTCCAAAGCAGTGTTCATGCGGTCTTTTTCAATCGGCTTGAGCAAGTAATCAAGAGCATTAACCTCAAAGGCTTTGAGAGCATATTCGTCGTAGGCAGTTGTAAAAATGACGATTGGTGCATCATCCAGCCGCTCCAGAAGGTCGAAGCCGCTTCCGTCAGGCATCCGAATATCGAGAAAAATAACATCCGGCTTGAGGGCTTGTATTTGTGCTTCTGCCTCGCTGGCATTTGTCGCCTCGCCAAGAATATTCACGTCTCCGTGCGACGAGAGTATGTGACGTAAATCCAAGCGTGCGAGGCGTTCGTCATCAACGATTAAGACATTCATCGGAGGTCTTGAACAATGGTTACAAAATTTTACATTAAGGCTGACGAGTGAAGAAGTGAGGGATTATAGCGAACCTCGGCGCAGACATAATGTTTTTCAGCATCAGGGTGTTCTTCCAAGACAATATCTGCCGATGTGCCGAAAATCAAGCGCAAACGTTCACGCGCATTATGCAATCCGATACGATTACCTTCACTTTCCTCTCGAAGTTTTCCGGTATTGCAAACGGTAATCTGGAGAAGAGAATCTTCTAGTGCCGCAGTAATACTAATAGTTCCACCATTTCGTTCATTCTCAATACCATGTTTGACGGCATTTTCGACAAGAATTTGCAAGGTCATCGGCGGAATGGGAATATTTTCCAGTTCAGGAGGTATCGAAAAAAGCGATTGCAATCGGTCTTCAAAACGTAAGCCTTCCAGCGCCAGATAATCTCGAACTATACGCAATTCTTCCCGAAGGGAGACGGTCTCCTGTTTTGCCGATTGCAGTGCATACCGAAATAGTGATGAAAGTTGTGAAATGGCTTCTTGAGCGATTTCCGGTTGAATACGAGAAAGTATCCGAATGCTCGCTAGGGCGTTAAAAAGAAAGTGAGGATTAATCTGCATTTTCAGCGCAGTAAAAGCCGCCTCGCGGGCAAGTGATTCTGCACGAAAGCGTTCACGCTCTTTTTGAAGTTGTAGCAGGGCTGCTCGGCGTTCTTGTTCCAGCATCTGAGCAGACAGCATTTGAACTTGTTCTAAACTAAGAGCTAGATTGCGACGTGTTTGCGCAGATTGCCATGCTAAAAAGAGCGACATACCGATTTGAAAGCCAACTCCCGCGACGATAAACGGTAGCCCAAAACTAACGGAGGATGTTCCGGCTACAAATATCCGCCCTAATCCTAAGACTGCCGCAATCAATAGGAAAACGCCACCCGAAGCAAGCCATAACAAATTGTGATTTCGGCGAATTCCCAAAATCATCAATCGGCTTATTTCAATCAAACAGAGAAATGAGGGAAGAGTTATACTCGCTACATGAAGAATATAATGTGCTTGAGTATGAAAATACAGTGGGTACACAATCTGTATGACCAATCCCCCCAGCGTAATGCCGAACAAAACCCCAAGAGCGATTTTATGACGCTTTGAGAGCGAATGAGGATAAAGAAGAGAAGTAAGCATTGCTACAACAGCAGGAAGTATCATCATTCTGAGAGAATTACTAAGGATGTTTTGCATCCCCCACATAAAACGAACATCCCCAAAAATTTCTGCTGCCGTGCTATCCGGTAAATACATTTGTGCTAAACAGAGTGTTTGAAGAGCGTAAAAAAAATGCACTTTTTCACTTGGCGAGAAAAGAAAAAACAGGAGATGTAGTGCGACAAGCAGTATTAAAGCAATACAAGCCCCAAAAAATCCTCTGTCAATTCGGTCTGCTCGCGTGATAACCGTTAACACCGATTGTTCAGTACCAAAAACCAGTGAAAGTCCGGTGAAACCGGAAAAAAAACCAAATTGACGCGAAAGTGTAATAAGTTCATCATCTCGGTATTGAACAGCCAATTCATGGTCGCCGGAATCAAGTGTGATGAATGCCAGAATATTTCTGCGGGGAAGAGTTGAATTGAGAGCAAAGGTTTGAAGAGGCTTACCGTCGAGAAACAATTTGCTATCGCCGAATTGACGAGGTATCCAAATCGTCAGACGATTGGTAAAGGGCAAGATGCTATCGGCACAAAACTTGCTGATAAACCATCCTTCACCGGTCCAGTCATCTGCGGTTACGCCAAAGCCGGTGACTTTGAAAGCAAAATTTGAAAATGTATGTTTATGAATGTGCCTGCCGCCATTCTGTAAGTCTTTGTCGGTTGGCGGGCGAGAACCCTTGTAGAATCGCCATTCTATGTCATCCGGCACAACAATATTGTCAAGAAGATTGGGAGAAAGATTGACAACATGCGGCTTTGTCAAAGTCTGATGATGAATGGTCATTATCCCGAAATCTGCTGTAAGCATCTCGTTCTGAGGCGATTCAAGACGATTCTTCGCCGGAAGAGTATGCCAAGCGTGCAGCAAAAAAAGAAGAAAAAAAGCGAGTTTAGACATGAATGAGAAGAAAACAAGGCTTTATGAGCGTTTCAACCGGTACAATTCACGCTCAATATTTCGGCGCAAACGGCGTTCTCCCGGATAATCTTTGATGGACTGTGCTTGTTCCAATGTACCGAGAGCATCAGGTTTTTTGCCATTTTTTCCTTGAGCAATACCGAGGTGATAGAAGAGTTGAGCTTTGAATTGAACATCTTCGCCAAGAAGCGGAACAGCCTGGGCATAGTAGGCTTCCGCAAGTTTGAAATCGCCCTTTGCTGCCAAAGTTCTTCCGCCAATATAGTGCATATTTGCTCGTTCTTGGCTTGTTAAATCTGTACGCTTCAAGCATTCATTCACAAGATTGAGCGCTTTATTGTCATCACCGTAATCAAACGCCCATTCTGCCTTGATGAGTTGCTGTTCTTTTTCGGAGAAGGGAGTTTTTATGCGCTTTTGAGCTTGTTCTACATCTTTTGCTTTTGCGTATGATTCAAGTGCTGCACTACGATTTCCTAGCAATTCTTGGCAAGAACCGATGTAATAGTGCAGGGCATAAAAATCAGGGCGTAATTGAAGGGCATTTTGAAATGCGATAATTGCTGCGGAATAATTTCCTTCCGCCCGTAAAATCAGCCCAAGTCGGTTACCGCTCGCGGCTGCCAGTGTTTCGACTTTTCTTCCTTTATCATCAGCAGCAGCGCGAAATTGTTTCATTGCGTCTTGTGGGCGACGCAAATCATCATAAAGCATAATGCCGTAGAGATAGCGAATAAGCGTATTGCCGGGATAGGCAGCCAGAAACGAGCTAAAATGCTGCTCTGCGCGGTCAAACATAGCCTCGCCGATAGTGAATAAAACACCGCGTCCGTAAATTTGTGCAAGCCATGATTTTGCCTCAGCTTTAGCGTATAAGCCGTTTGCAGCAGCATATTCTAATTGCTTTAAGCCTTCGATGCGGTTGCCGGTCATTCCGGCAAGTTTGACGACGCTTTGAGCAAAGGAAGGAGTCTGAGAGATGATGTAATTAAACAAACCCAAACCCATTTGTGCATCAGCATTGGAAGGATCTTTCGCAATGGACTGTTTCAAATAATCAACACCTTTTTGTGCATCGCGTGCTGCTGTGAGATAATCACTTGTTTGCGTTGCATTAAAACCCAGTACAATTCCTCTGTAACCATGCAAACCGCCGATATAAAAAAGGATTTTGCTGTCGTTCGGATTACTCTGTAAAAATTTTTCGCAAAGAGTTATTGTTTGTTGTGCATAACCCAAAAACTTTTGTTGTTCCGCATCAATCTCTGATTTTGGCAGATTGGATCTTGTCGAATAAAAGAAGCGATAATAATACGTCATCGTGCGAAAGAAGTATCCACGCGGGTCTTGGGGGGCAAGTTTGATTACCTCGTTAGCACGGGCTTCTGCTTCTTCAAATTGAAGATTATAGAGCGATTCGATTGATGACATCGTTACCGTATGAACTTTTGCCCAATCGGGTTGCTGGGGTTGTGCGAAAATTTGTATCGCACAAACAAATGCACTCAACACGAAGAATGTTGAAAATACCGACAGTTGCTTGCTTTTGCACATAGTACACCGACAATGAAGTGAAGGAAAAGTGTGAAGTTCAAAAATACTACTTGTTGGGCAAATGGAAGCGCCTGAAAAAAGAATTTTGCAACATTCTTCGTCTTGTTTTATTTGTGCGAATAAAGTTCTATTGCTGCTTTGCCCAATCCAACATGGGTTTGTAAAGTTCTACGATATTTTTCGTTTGCTGCGCTTTATAAAGTTCACGGAGTTTGGTGTTAAACGCTCGATATTTCGGAAAGCCGCGATAATTCTCCATTTGTGCTTCTGTGCGCTCGTTGACATAATCAAAATCAGCTTTATTAAGGTTTTCTTCAGCGTACAGTGTAAAAACTGCCCATGTCATATATTCGTTAAAAACAGAATAAGCGTTGCCATAATCATCGGCAAACGTACCTTTTTTTGCCCAAGTTTCACGTTTAGCAAATGCTTGATTGATTTCGTTGGCAAAGGTATCGCTGACCGGATTAACGTAGTTATGGTCAATCTCTGTAAACACGACGCGAGTCATTATGCCCTCGGCAACACCGTCGGAAAAGGTATAGATAAGATATGGACGCGAAATAAACATGAGCGTTTGACTAAAATTATCGGTTCTGAACCTTGTTGTCGAATGATTACCCCCCGTAAGTGGTGAGAATGTAATGCGATAGCTGTCGTAGCGGTTGGGGAAGCGTTCTTCAAGCCATGACCACATTTTTTTGATAGGCATTTGTTTATGAGCAGCAGTGATGAGCGAATCATAGTATGGCTTATTTTGGGCGTAGAATTCACGAAACTTGGTCTTTTTTGCAAATTCTTCTAAACCGCCGGTGTGTGGCTGTAAAAAGTTAAATGCCGTGCCGTTAGTGGAAGGATATTTCGTATCCTTGACAATTTTGTCGCCTTCAAAATAAAACCCGCAAGCATCCATTTTATGCAGCCTGTAGGTAAGCCCACGATTCATAATAATGGACTTAAATTCATTTTCGTAGAAATTTACCATTGGTTCTTGTTCATAAGGCTTAAAATGCTCACGAACACGCTTGTAATAGCGGGTTGTGTGATCAATCATATTACTGTCTTTAATTCCTGTCGGAGTCAGTGCCATAATAATATGCACAAGTTCTTGCACTTCAGGAATTTCCATTGTGTACTGACCTTTCTTTTCTGTGCGGTATGCTTCCGGGAAATTCACACCGTCAAAAACGATACACGATGTTAAAATTATTGCCATTGTCAACGTACAGGTGAGTAATACAGCCTTAGGGAAGGTGATTTTGTTATTCATACAATTGTCCAAAAATGAAAAAAGAGAAACGTAATTTTTTGGACAAAAATCGGGCGAGTACGATGAGAATTGAAGTCAGAATGTAATAAGCGGTCGAATATATGATTTGAATGGCGTAACTTCTGTCTTGAGTGAAGGTTGACATGCCGGAATCTATATTATGCTGAGTATCAATGAGCATCATTGATATTTTCTTGTAGCAATTCTGTTCCAAATTGCTATATTTATTGTGGCTTGAATTCAAGCTCTGTCACAGTACTGAAGGTTATCACCAAACTATTAAATAAGGAGCTGTTTATGCGAAACGGTATCTTCTTTTCGTGGTGTCAAAAACACACGCAGTTTTTGTTCATCTTAGGGCGTGAGAGATTCGGATGGAGTAGGTGGGGTAGGCATTTTGTACAGAGTTTAGCATGTATTGCGAGTCTGTTGTTGTATTGTCATTTGGACCTTTGGTCGCAGCAAGACAAACCGGTGAATTTGGAGGAATTATCGCTGGAAGAGTTAATGAATGTTGAAATTATTTCCGCTTCCAAGACAGCAGAGAAGCTATCAGAAGCTCCGGCGACAGTAATAGTTTTAACGGCTCAAGACCTTATTCGGCGGGGATATATGGATATTAGTGAAATATTCGATGATTTGCCCGGGATGGATATTTCGAGACCTTTCGGCGACACCTATATGAAAAATTATTGGCGTGGTTATCGGAATACGATCGGAAGCCCGTATTTGCTGATGGTGGACAATATCATTATGAATAATTTATATTTCAATGAAGCAGAAGGTATGGCTTCGCTCCCCATGGCGAATATTGAGCGCATTGAAGTCGTGTATGGTCCGGCTTCGTCGGTATACGGTGCGAATGCTTTTATGGGGGTGATAAATATTATTACACAAAAAAATCGGGACTCATCCGGCGTTTCTTCTCGCGGACAATTGCTCGCAGGCTCATTAAACAGACGGATTGCCGACATGAATTTGATGTATAAAAATTCTGATTTTCGGGTTTCTGTTACTGGACGATTTGATTATGGCACAACGGATAACAGTACAGCAGAAAATTATGAATACACCAAGCGTGGGCATTTAACAAACCGAAGATTATGGGGTGCATTACTGAATAATCCAAGTTTGACCGGGGTAAATTCTATTCATCAAAATTCTTCAATTGACGCTCGTATGTACTTCGGCAATACCGAAGTCGGATATATGATGAATACTATGCGTACCGGTTATGGTTTGGTTTATCCAACGGACAAAGTACAGCCGAATGGTTTATGGTCACGCCCACAATGGAGTGTTCATGCGCGGCACGAACAGAATTTTTCCGATAAATTGTCCTCAACAACACTTTTACGCTATCGCGAAAGTGATGTCGGAAATGATTCATACTTTGTTGAGGGATATGACGCGGATGCTCCGGGCAGTCGTGTTGTTGACGTTTCCTTCTGGCAGGCGTTGAATAATAGTTTTTCATTGTATCAAGATTTTACCTACACGCCTTTACCTGCTTTGACAGTGAACGCGGGGATAAAATTTGAGCGTCGTGATTTGCAAAAAGCATACGATGTAAACTACGGACCGTCGCTCGCACCGGATAGTGTACGAACAACGTATCCAATGCCTATGCCGTTTGCCGCAATACGACAATACCAAAATCGTATCGTCGTGGATGATGAAGGAGCATATTTACAAGCAAAATATCAGTTTCTTAATCTTTTCGGTGCGAATGACCGCCATAATATCATTGCGGGGTTGCGATTTGACAATAACTCCGTTTATGGTCTTGCCAATACAATTCGGGCAAGTTATGTCGGTAATTACGGTAATTTGGGCGTGCGTCTTATGTACGGGCAAGCATTTCAAGAACCTGTACCAAGAACGCTCTTTGGCGGATGGCGGGGGTCGGGTAGCGATCCTGATTTGAAGCCGGAATTGTCCAATACTCTTGAATTGAGCGGGACTTACACGGTAAATAATCTTAGCGCCGTTGTGAGTTTGTATAATGTTAATAGCCAAAACACTATTGTCAATACTGCCAGAGGCGCTCAAAATCTAGGTTCTCGTTCAGTCTTAGGTGCGGATGTTCATCTTCAAACGCGGATTCCGGTAAACTTCTTAAAACAATTATCGGTGTGGGGATACTATTCTTTTTTAAGCTCTCAAGAACGGCAAATTCAAAATGGTGTTCTGACCGACAGTGTAGCAAGAATCGGTGATTTGGCTGACCATAAGGTTTACATAGGTGCTAGTGCTGATTTCACTTCAGATATTAATCTGACTCTTCGCGGGCGCTTTATCGGGCAGCGCGCAACTATTACGAGCAATCCTGTTCGTGCGGTTGACGGGTATTTTACATTAGATGCAACCTTTACGTACGAAAACCTTTTTGCAAAAGGGATTGGAATTTCATTGCGGGTATTTAATGCTCTCAATGCGCAATATTTTCACCCCGGTGTACGTGATGCTGCAGCAGGTTTAAGTCCGGGGGTATTTGACACGCGGGGAATATGGCGTGGCAGCGCAAGTTTTTATAACTCTTTATTACCTCAACCCGGCAGAACAATCCAGATTGCCTTGGTTTTCAGCATCTAAAGAGTATTCGCATTCTGAAGCAGCGACTACATCGTCGCTGCTTTTTTTTTCACTTTTATCGTTTTTATTGTGTTGTCGTTATTGCTAAATAGATTTCTTATATTATTGGAAATAGCTTGGGCGTATATTTTCCTCCGAAAACAAGATAATAACAAGGTTTTTGGTGGACAGAACACTCTTATGCGAAATATCGGTGTAAATGCTGGTGCAAATGCTGGTGTACCCCAAAATATTCTTTTATTTGCTTATATGGGTCTGGGCGATGCAATTATGATGCTCCCAATGCTTCGCTCAATAAAAGAAGCTTATCCTGATACAAAGATACATGCTTTAACACAAGCGCCTTCACCGGCGCATGAAATATTGAGGCTTTCCGGGTGTGTTGAAACAATTGAATTTTTTGCATTTAAGCAAGCCTCACTCAAAGAACGATGGAAACTGATGCGGAGATTACGCGCTAAGAAATTTGATATGGTGTTTTGTTCGTATGTTGCTCCCGTACCATATTTTATCACGCTTATCCGCAATATTCCCGTTCGGGTTGGTCACGTGGCACATCGGCGCGGTGCGAGAAATGTGAGTTTTGAGTTTCTTTGGACGCATCCTGTCCATGTCTCAGATAGTGATCATTCTCATGAGACCAAACGTTATTTGGCTTTAGTTGAAGCTCTGGGGATTGAGACGAAACAGCATCACTTGAATATTGCTTTAGAGCCGCAACCAGACCACATACGCCGTGCAACAGACTATTTGCGGGCAAAAGGAGTACATGATGCGGATATTTGCTGTGGTTTTCATCCTGCTGTTGGTGTAACGATGCCTTGGCGGCAATGGGGTGTTGAAAAACTTATTGAAACAGCTCAACGGCTTCAAAAAGAATATTCGGATGCCGATACAAAGGTTTGGATTTTACTTATTGGCAGCAATGCTGATAAAATATTATTACAGGCAATGGCTGAAAAAATCAAACATAATGTTTGTATCATTATACCTGATGAAATCTGCCTTCCGGAGGATATTCCGCTTTCAATGACGATGGCTCTATTGCGGAAATGTGCGGTTCTTATAGCAAATGACGGTGGAATTGCTCACCTTGCAACATCCTGTGGAACAGCGCTTGTTCGTGTTTTTGGTATGGCAGATTATTATGGTTATAAGTCACTCCCTCTTGATAACAATGTACGGAATGTTGATGTTTGGAAGGGGTTGGCGTGTAGCCCTTGTATGGGGTTGGGAGTAATTAAACCCGGATATAATCTCACAAACTGCGGACATTTGAATTGCCTTACTCTTATAACCGTTAATGAGGTTGTACAAGAAGCATCGATAACGCTGGAAGATTATATCGCATCAAGAGATCGTCTTTTTTCGGACGGTCATCAATAATTTCTGAAGTTGGATATTTTGTGATTATTTTTATGCTTGACGTTCCTGAAAACATCCATGGAAATAACAAACGATTCTTATTTATTCGCTCTCTTCTTGAAAGCCGTTCATGTACTTCGGTGCTAGATGTTGGCTGTGGTAATGGAATACACTTAACGGCACCTTTGGCTGAAGCCTTTCCTCAGATAATGTTTGTTGGCATCGATAGCGATGCTGCCACAATGAAGATTGCGGAGGATTTCGCCCACAAACATCATTTGACCAATACTCGCTTTTGTGTTGATGCTGAGTTGAATAGTGAGGAAAAATTTGATGTTGTTATTGCTTCAGAAGTTATTGAACACGTTGAAGAGCCAGGAAACTTTTTATTGTTTCTGCGCTCAAAATTACGTGAAGGGGGGATTATTATTTTGACTACGCCGAACGGTTATGGTGCTTTTGAAATAATGACTGCCTTAGAAACGCCCTTACATTTACTCGGAGTGATGAATATATTAAGTAAACTTCCTGGATTACGTTCATTAAAAGTCGGAAAAAGTTATGATACGGGAAACGTAGCTGATTTACAAGCGGATACACTTGCCATAAGTCCCCATGTAAATTTTTTTTCCTACCAACGCCTATTAACGTTATTCCGCGAAGCCGGATTACATTTGCTACAATACAGACCTCGTGCGCTTTTTGGAGGATTAGGGTTTCAACAGCTTCTTCGCAGTGAGGATGCGCTTCGCTGGAATGCTTATGCTTCTGACGGAAAATCGCCTTATCTGGTGAGCGGCTGGATGTTTGTTTTGGAAAAAAGTACACGCGAACCTCAACAGCATTTTTCTTACCACCGGCGATTTAATGAGCGTATTAGACGTGCTTTGACAGCCAAACGTTGGGGAACAACGACGTAATCTTTTCCGACTGCGCACACATTCAAATTCAGCGTGCATGTTGGTATCATGCTCATATTTTTCCACGATTTATAAAGCCCAATAATAATGAATATAGCTCTTGTTGCCGTCGGCACACGTGGTGATGTGCAGCCTTTTCTCGCACTTGCTCTTGGTTTACAAAAAGCAGGGTTTTCGCCGTTTATCGTCAGTGCCAAAAACGAAGAAGCATTTGTACGGAGCTTCGGCGTTGCATTCCATGCCCTAAATGTGGATATTCAAAAAATTATGGACGACCAAGCCGCACAAGCAATGGCACATGGTGACAATCCACTTTCTTTTGCTAAAAGCCATTTGGAAGGCTCGAAGGTTATGGCAGAAATTATGCTGCAAGCACAGGAGGAAATTTGGTTGGCTGTACAAAATGCCCACGCAATTGTCTATCATCCCGGAATGCAAAATTGTTTGCTTATGGCTCAGGAAATTGGTATTCCCGCAATAATGGCAAGCCCGTTTCCGTTTGCAAATACGAGTAATTATCCTGCTATTCTTTTTTATGATAAAATCCGCATTGGTGGTGTATTGGGTAATGTTCTCAACCGTAGTACCCATATGATTTTTGAGCAAATGTTTTGGATGCTTTCTCGCGGTGCGGCTAAAGCATTTTGGAGTAAGCAAGGAAAGCCGCATATTCCTAAAATTACGCCGCCGATTCATTCTCAGGCAGCAAAAGCATTTCCGCAGCTCTTTGCATATAGCCCGATAATCTTTCCACCAGATACCGCATGGCAAGAAAATCTTGCGGTAACAGGTTATTGGACATTACCTGAGAATGATGATTTTACGCCATCAGACGAACTGATTCGCTTTCTTGACAAGGGAGAATCACCGATCTATATCGGCTTTGGAAGTATCAAAAGCAAAGGAGCCTTTCAGGAAACATTGACGCAGATAGTAGAGGCTGTGGAGCGGGTTGGAGTGCGAGCTTTGGTTGGTCTTGGGTGGAGTAGCGTGGAAGGGGACATTAAATTGCCGGAAAATGTCTCGTTAATTGGTTCTGCTCCGCATCAATGGCTATTTCCGCGTATGAGTGCTGTTGTTCATCATGGCGGAGCAGGAACAACAGCAGCCGGACTGATTGCCGGAAAAGCAACATTGATTATTCCTCATACCGGTGACCAACCGGCATGGGGTAAGCGTGTCTGGGAAATGGGAGTTGGCGCGAAGCCTATTCCCAAGAAACATTTGAGTGCGGATACTCTTGAGGCAGGCTTACGCGAAGTGTTGCAGCCTCATGTAAGAGCAAATGCAAAGCGATTGGGGGAAAAGTTGTCGAACGAAACTGGCGTAGATAATGCAGTAGCTGTGATTCGGCAATGCTTACAAAGTAGCCGCACTGACTGAGGGATAGTTTCACATCTCGACCAATATTCTGTGCTGCATGAATACAACATCGCTAAGTTGATTTTCCATCATTCGCAAAGCATTTCCTGAAAAGAGCAGAGGAGGATGGTTTGCTTCGAGATTAAAGTAAGCAATATCTGGGGTTGTGTTGGCAGGTCGCATATTGTGCAACTATCAAAAACATTTCTTGTTCTACTCCAATTCGTCGTATAGAACTTTCAATACACCGGAGTAAATTAAGATACTCAAGCGCACGTATATTGTCCAAAATAGCCAACATATATTGCTGCTGGTCGTTTGGGTTCTGATTAAACGATACTTTGTGTTCTCCCATGATTTCATCCTGAAGTAGAAGTGTTATGCAATGCGACACGCAGAAAATGTGATGACGTGCTATTTCGGATGAAAAAGTGTGAAATTGTTTTTTCCTAAGCAAGTTTCTTAGAAAATACCTTGTGAGGCTCTTCCATACTGCGATTCTTGAGAATGAAGAGAAAGCGACATCTGATATATTATCCAGTGATGCACTTGGTCAAATTTGGGAGAATGCGGACGGGTAAAGCGAATAATTTCCTGCTCGACAAGAGCCGCAAATAGTAATGACCTTGTATATGCGGGAGGTGAAAACAATGATGTTTGCATAACGAAAAATAATGTGCGAAAAAATGGCGCAAAAAAGAGAAGACGTCTGACATGAACGCAATAATGTTCGGTAAGGTTCTGTACAAAATTATTGTAACAAACTATTTACAGAGAGGTTTAGTGCTGCGATTAACTTGCCTCTGCTCAAATCTTTGAACGTCCAGATGCTCATGAGAAAATAATACGTTGTGCCGTCATTCGTTTAGAGTCATACAAACTCTTTAGTATAGTAAACAGGAGAAATAAAGAAAAAGTTTCGCTCTAAGCGTAATTTTGACGAAATAATTGTTAAGGTATTGAAAAATATAAACTCTTGTTGAAGAAAAATGATGATTCTTGCAACAGTTTTTCAATTTGTGTACCTTGCAACATGTGCTGCATATACGTTAATGATGCTTTGTGCGTCAAAAAACACCGCTTTGGTGATGAAGTGCGGCATAAGGTTTGATTGTTACATTCTATCTTAAGTAAAATCTTGTTGCCACATTATACACCTGCTTTTATAATAATTTATGAACATTAAACTGCCCTTTGGTCAAGACACTCCTCCCAACAAAAGAAACACAACATCCTATACATCTGCTTTGTCGAGCAAGGGGAAATCAAAAATGTTTTCTTTGCCATTGAGTATACAACAATTTCTCTCAGGGAAGCAATCGGGTAATGCACGCCGAAAGGGTGCTTCATTAACAATTAAATCAAAATTGATGATTGTGCTTATTGTCTTGTGTACGGCAACAATGCTGACATTTGGCATAAAATCGTATATGGATTTTCGCAATACCATCACGAAGCGTTTGATGAGTAAACTCACTACAAGTCGCAATACAAAACAACATTACATTAAATTTTACTTTGAGAATATTCGTCAGCAAGTTTCTGTGCTGAGCCAAGACCGTGCTTTTATTGAGGCGATGAATGAGTTCAAAGCTGCATTTCATGCTTTAGATAGTACAGTACTGCCAGAAGATACACAGGTAAAAGTTCGCCGGTATTATGAACAAGAGTTTATACCCCGCATTGCCCCGGAAGAGCATGGCAAGAAGCCGGAGTTCCTATTGGATTTATTTCTTCCTCAAACGCCTGCTGCACTCTATTTACAGCACCACTATATTGCCTCAAATCCACATCCAATCGGCAAGAAAATTTTGTTGCCTCGGGCACAAGATAGCTCGGATTATTCTCGTGTGCATGCGAAATTTCATCCGATGTTCAAAGAATTTGTCGAAAAATTCAACTATTACGATGTGTTTCTGATTGATGCTGAAACATCGGAAATTGTTTATACCGCGTACAAAGAAACTGATTTCACCACCAATCTTCGTAAAGGTCCCAACGCTGCAAGCAGCCTCGCAAAACTTTTTGAAAATGTCGTACAATCAAAGGAGAAAGGGTATGTAAAAATTTTAGATTTTTTACCTTATGAACCAAGCTACGGTGCAGCCGCCGCATTCATCGGTTCGCCAATTTTTGATGAGCAACAAGGTAAACTTATCGGTGTGCTTGCATTTCAAATTTCGGTTGATGAAATTACGAAAATAATGACGAGCAATCGCGACTGGAAAGGTGATGGAATGGGGCGAACGGGGGAAACATACCTTGTAGGACAGGATTATTTAATGCGTTCTCAATCGCGCTTCTTATTGGAAGACCGTACCTCCTATATTGCTTCGTTACAAAAGACCAATATGCCGGTTAATACCATCGAAAAAATTAACCGTTTTGGAACAACCATACTTTTGCAACAAGTTCGGACACATGCTACTGAAGAGGCGCAAGCCGGACGTTCGGACACGTATATTATTAAAGATTACCGTAATGAAGAGGTGTTATCATCCTTTGCTCCGTTGCAAATACCGGATTTGCAATGGGTTATTGTCTCAGAAATGGATATGCACGAAGCATTTGAGCCTGTCCGTGAATATGAACGTTCATTATTAGTGTGGACTGCTTCCAGCATAGTTGTTGCGACATTAATTGCCCTTATTGTCGCAAACACATTAACGAAACCTATTAATGATTTGACCTTTAACGCTCAACGTATCAGCGAAGGAACAATGACCGGCTTGAAAAAAGTGCGCAGTGGTGATGAATTTGAAAAACTTTCTGAGGCGTTTGAAACAATGGTGCAAAGCCTTCAGGCACAACGTGAATTAGTAGAATTACAAAATAAAGATTTTGAGAGATTGCTTTTTGGAGTCTTTCCTGAGCCGGTCGCGCAGCGCTTGGAGCGGAATGAGCGATATTTTGTAGAAAATGTTCCGTCGGTAAGTATTGTTGTTACTGATGTTGTCGGCTTTACAAAAGTTATGCAGACAATGGGCGCCGAAAAAGCCGTTGATATTTTGAATGATTTATTAGTTGCATTTGATGAAACAGCCGCACGGCACGGGATAGATCGTATAAAAACCATAGGAGATACTTACTTTGGTGCAGCAGGGCTCTTTTCTCCGCAAATTGACCATGCTATTCATGCGCTGGAGTTTGCAACCGAAGTCCGTACTGTTGTTCAGCGTGTTGGTGCTGAGCGCGGTATTAGCATTGACTTAGCTGCCGGTATTCATTCCGGCGACGTTACTTCGTATTTAATTGGCAAACATAAAATAAATTTTGATGTCGTTGGCGAAACGGTAATGATTGCCAAAACGCTCTGCGATCTTGCTTCACAGAATCATGGCGGTGTCGTCATTTCTCAAGCAGTATATGATTTAACTCAAGGATTGTATGAATTTACAAGTGGTTCACCACTTAATTATGCAGGACGTATGATAATGCCAACGTGGAAATATGATAATTCAGTCATACTCAATGGTCGCAACTCTGCGTAATATCGTTATAACGAATATCGTTAGAATGAATATCGTTAGAATGAATATCGTTAGAATGAATATCGTT
>ERZ1066127.64-NODE-64-length-72876-cov-48.068977_pt1 | contig 72876 bp, 61 predicted proteins | sample MGYA00382774_ERZ1066127 | MGnify/ENA primary metagenome ERZ1066127 (study PRJEB33369, sample SAMEA5778357) | biofilm metagenome | biome: Industrial cooling water; feature: Water cooling tower basin; material: Biofilm | place: United Arab Emirates | collected...
GATAGTTGATAGTTGATAGTTGATAGTTGATAGTTGATAGTTGATAGTTGATAGAAACCGGGTTTCTTGGCGTCATATCATGCCCGATGGCATCCGAATTACGGCTGTAGGGGCACGGCATCGAGGAACTTTGTCCTGGCGACAAAGCTGACTGATGCCGTGCCCCTACCAATGTCAGATGCTTTCCTGATTCGATATCAGCGCCCAAAAAATGGTATCAGAAATCACAGAAAAGGTGTATACTTTAAAAGCGCCCAAAATCTCTCAAGTTGGGGTGCATTTAATTGAGAATAATTTTACATAAGGTAGGGAATTGAGTACTCAAATACCCGCACCCCTACCCATAAATACTCGTACCTATATGAAAAAATACTAGACCCCCAACCCCAAAGAAAATTTGCAACGCTGATGGTATTGGGTTTGGGGCGGTTGAGTACAAGCTTAATAAGTTTAATAAATCCTAATGCGATCGCGCTCAAAAAGTCGCTTGGGAGGCATTTGGTATAAGCAAAGTAATCGGACACGCCGAAAGCAAGCTGTATAGCATAGGACTTAGGCAAAGAAACCGGGTTTCTATGAAAAATAGTCGGTTTGGAAACAGAGATCTACACAGAAACCCGGTTTCTACGCCGATCTTACTTAAGTCCTGTAGCTTTCGGCGAACGCAATCTCGACGTTATTTGGAAGGAGAACAGTTTTCATGGCATTAGTAACTGGCGTCACCCTTGGTGGTAAAACTTGGACTCCCAAATTTGTCCAGGAAATTAACCAGGATAAATGTATCGGATGCGGTCGCTGCTTTAAGGCGTGTGGTCGCAATGTCCTCGAGTTAAAAGCGCTTAACGAAGAGGGCGAATTTGTTGAGGATGAGGAAGACGAAGAAATCGAACGCAAGGTAATGACCATCGCTTATTCCGAACTTTGCATCGGTTGTCAAGCTTGCGCCAGAATTTGTCCCAAGAATTGCTATACCCACTCTCCACTGGAAAACTAAGCATTCAGCCATCAAGAAATCCGGTTTTGAACGCAATACCTTTGCCCATCGTTCCCATCGTTCCTTGTTGATCTCCAATCAGCATAGCCCTCACAGGCTATAGAGTTCAGATCCTGCCTGTATAAAACAACCCTGTTTAGTTTCCTCAGAGTCGTTTCCAAGGTTCTCTAGGTCAAATCAAAGCTTACAGGGTAATCTTTTGACAAAGGTACTGTCTAAAAAACCGCGAGGGGCACGGCAAATATTGGATTGCGATTGCCGTGCCAAATTTATTGATGACGCCAAGATACCGGGTTTATGTGAAAAATTGTTGAGCAAGAAAAGTAGAAATTTAGGAATAAAGCCGGTTTCTAGCGTCATCCTCCCTAAGTTAATTACATCTATAAATGTGAACTTTTTTAAAGTAAAAGTCAAAATTGATACAGCAAAACCGTGAAACTTCAGAAGGGCGATCGCTGGCAGTTGGCTCTATCGGAAGAAATAGGTAAATGCTCTCGGCTATTAAGAAATAGTTATGAATAGCTTGGTAGAACAGGTTTCACCTCTACCTTAAGAAATAGTCGGGATTCGCAGTTAACTGGTATCCAAAATTACAAATCAAGCGGGCGGCGGATGCGAGCGATCGCTCACCCTTGAAGCCGCCCAAACTTAAGGAAGAAACACATGAACCAAATTCCTTCATCAATATTGGCCCTAGTGGCTGGCATTGTAGTTACCCTTGTCAGCTTTTGGTATGGTCAAAATAACCACCTGATGCCAGTACAGGCATCAGAACAAGCGCCCCTGGTAGATGGGTTTTTTAACGTGATGGTGGGCATCGCCACGGCGCTGTTTATTGTGGTAGAAGGAGCAATCCTGTATTTTGTCATCAAGTACCGCAAACGGGCAGGGGATGAAACCGACGGCGTGCCGGTAAACGAAAACTTTGCCCTAGAAGTGTTTTGGACGGCAATTCCGGCGATTCTAGTCATGGGGTTGGGAGTTTACAGCGTCGAAGTGTACCGGGATATGGGGGGCTTCGATACGGGGCATCAGATGATGGCGCACGTCCATCATGCTCCATCCCATATGGCGAAAATGTCAGGCAGCGCCGTAGCAGCACCCTTAATTGCCGATACCGAGGGCATGGCATCTGAGACAGCAGCAGCCCCCGTGGAGAAAAAATACGGTTTTGGTGCTGCCCCAGACAATCAAGGCAAACCAGTGGATTTGTCTGTAAACGTCACCGGGATGCAGTTTGCTTGGATTTTTAACTATCCAGACAGCGGCGTTGTCTCTGGGGAACTACACGTCCCCCTGGGTAAAACGGTTGAACTCAACCTCACAGCTACCGACGTGATTCACTCGTTTTGGGTACCCCAGTTCCGGATTAAGCAAGACGTGATGCCGGGACTTCCGAGCAAATTCAACTTTGTAGCCACTAAAACGGGGGAATTTGACGTAGTTTGCACGGAATTGTGCGGCGGTTACCACGGCTCAATGAGAACGCGGGTAATCGTTCATACACCGGAAGAGTATGACACCTGGTTGAAAGAAAACCAAATTGCTCAGCAGCAAGATATGCAAAATGCGGTAGCGGTGAACCCAGCCGAGTTATCCACAGCGGAATTTTTGGCTCCCTACGTTGCAGAAATGGGAGTGACTTCCGACACTTTGGCTCAAATTCATCCATAGCGCAACAGTGGACAGTGGACAGTGGACAGTGGACAGTTGACCTTGAAGGGGAAAAGAGAGAAAGGGGAAAAGGGGAAAGCTTTCGTTTTCCTTTGTTGCTATTTCCATCACCGACTCTTTTCTCCTCTGTTGCCCCCAGTGTCCCTATTTCCCTCTTTTTCCCCCTTTCCCCGTTAAAAGGGGAGGCTGACAACCCATTTTTTCTGCTAAGCAGTTAACAGCTAGTTAAGCTATGACACAAGCACAAACACCAGTAGAAAAGTCACAACAAACACCAAGTAGTTCCCACGGCGGGCATCCCAAGGCGTGGAAATGGTACGACTATTTCACCTTCAACATCGACCATAAGGTAATAGGGATTCAATACCTGGTTTTGGCGTTTATCTTCTACTTAGTTGGCGGCGCTATGGCGGAGGCGATGCGGACAGAACTGTATACGCCCGATCCCGACGTTCTCGACCCCAATTTGTACAACGCCTTCATGACCAATCACGGGACGATCATGATTTTCTATTGGATCGTCCCCGCTGCGATTGGGGGATTTGGTAACTTTTTAGTGCCGCTGATGATTGGCGCCAGGGATTTAGCATTCCCCCGACTCAATGCCGCCGCGTTTTGGCTTAACCCCCCGGCAGGGTTATTGTTAATCGCCAGTTTCTTCTTTGGTGGCGGCGCCCAAGCGGGTTGGACTTCCTATCCGCCTTTAAGCCAGATTACCGCACCGATGGCTCAAACTTTCTGGATTCTTTCCATTGTTTTGGTAGGAACCAGCTCGATTTTGGGTTCGCTCAACTTCGTGATTACGATCTGGAAGATGAAACTTCCCAGCATGAAGTGGGATCAATTGCCTTTGTTCTGCTGGGCGATTATGGCGACTTCGATTTTGGCACTGTGTTCGACGCCGGTGTTGGCAATTGGGTTGCTGTTGTTGTTGTTTGACATTAACTTCGGCACTTCGTTTTTTAAACCGGATGCTGGTGGGAACATTGTGATTTACCAGCACTTATTCTGGTTTTATTCCCACCCGGCAGTGTATCTGATGATTCTGCCGATTTTCGGGATTATGTCGGAAGTGATTCCGGTACACGCGCGCAAGCCGATTTTTGGGTATAAAGCGATCGCCTATTCCAGCTTAGCCATCTGCTTCGTCGGGTTGTTCGTCTGGGTACACCACATGTTTACCAGCGCCACCCCTCCTTGGATGCGGATGTTCTTCACCGTTTCTACTCTGATCGTCGCGGTGCCTACTGGGGTGAAGATTTTTAGTTGGACGGCTACTCTGTGGGGCGGTAAAATTCGCTACACCAGCGCCATGCTCTTCGCTATCGGTTTGCTGGCAATGTTCGTCATGGGCGGCTTGAGCGGCGTTATGTTAGGTAACGCTCCCTTTGACGTTCACGTCCACGATACTTACTTTGTGGTGGCTCACTTCCACTACGTACTGTTTGGCGGTTCGGTGTTCGGTATTTACGCTGGTGTGTACCACTGGTTCCCCAAAATCACCGGACGGATGATGAACGAAACTCTGGGGCGGATTCACTTCGTCCTCACCTTCATCGGTACTAACCTGACCTTTTTACCGATGCACCAGTTAGGTTTGCAAGGGATGCCCCGTCGCGTCGCCATGTACGACCCGCAATTTACCACTATTAACCAGATTTGCACTTATGGTGCGATCGTGCTGGGGTTGTCGGTAATTCCGTTTTACATCAACGCCATTTGGAGTTGGATAGCAGGACCAAAAGCTGAAGGTAACCCCTGGAAAGGTCTAACCCTAGAATGGACAACCGACTCGCCCCCGTTAATCGAAAACTGGGAAGTGTTACCCGTTGTCACTCACGGCCCATACGACTATGGTATGAATGGTCGCAGTGCGGAAGAAAAACCAGCTACCGCGACAGAACCTACTGTGTCTGTGAATTAATTTGGTAATAGGTAATGGGTAATGGGTAATGGGTAATGGGTAATTTTGGATTTTAGATTGAGATTAAAGTTAAATCTGAAATTTGAAATCAGCAATCTGCAATTACCAATTACCAATTACCCATTACCCATTACCAATTACCAATTACTAATTACCAAGGAAAACTATGCAAGGTTCAACTGTTAATCCACCCGAAGTTATTGTTAACTCATCCGTTCCGCCAGCAGCGGTATCAACCGACCACGCTCATGAAGGGCATGGAGATTTTCGGGTTTTGGGACTGTTAACATTTCTGATTTCTGAATCTCTGATGTTTGGGGCGCTGTTTGCCACCTATTTAATCTTGCGCGGCGGGGCGGAAGTTTGGCCTCCTGAAGGCACGGAAGTCGAATTATTTTTGCCGACAATTAACACCATCATTCTGGTTTCCAGCAGTTTCGTCATTCACATGGGCGATTCGGCAATTAAAAAGAATGATGTCAAAGGAATGCGCCTGTGGTATGCTATCACCGCCATCATGGGTGCCATATTCTTGGGCGGTCAAGCTTACGAATACTTGACCCTGGGATATGGTTTGACCACCAACATCTTTTCTAACTGTTTCTACATGATGACTGGGTTCCACGGGTTGCACGTCTTCGTGGGGCTGTTGCTAATTTTGGGCGTTTTGTGGCGTTCTCGTCGTCCCGGACATTATTCCAACACCAAGCATACAGGCATCGAGATGGCAGAAATCTACTGGCACTTTGTAGATATCATCTGGGTGATTCTGTTTACCTTGCTGTACATCATGACCCAGTTTTAATTAATTGGTAATGGGTAATGGGTAATGGGTAATCGCTATGACCCAATTACCAATTACCAATTACCAATTACCAATTACCAATTATCAGGTTCCTCAAAATGTTAGTTGCTGAAGAAAGATATTCATGGTATCAAGTTCCCGCCGATGTCAAAAATTTGTTGAAGTTGGCAGCAGATAACTGGGACAATACTGCAATAGCAGAGAAATACATCAACGAAGCGCTGGCAAAAACTTCGGAAAATATAGACGTTTTGGTGACGGCTTATAGATTCTTTTTCTATAAAAATAAGTTTGCCCAAGCACTGGAAGCGGCGGACAAAGTTATCAATATTGTTAAAGAAGCAGAAAAATTACCCCTTGATTGGCAGGAACTGAAGCCGATATTGATGCAGCGGCAAAACGAGCCGTTAATCAGGTTATATCTCAGCGCTTATGCAGGTTCTGGCTTTATTTTAGCTAGGTTGGGACAGCTAGAACCAGCCAAAGAAATAGCAGCGCGGGTGAAAGAGATTGATGTGAAAAAAGAGTTCGGCGCAGCGGTTGTGTTTGATATTCTGACGCGATCGCCGGAAGATGAAGATGAGGATTAAATAGGCTGGATAGCAAGAGAGATCTTGTAGGGAAAAACTTTGAACAGAAACCGGGTTTCTTAAAGAAACCCGGTTTCTAGGGCAAAGTTGTTGGTTTAGGGTTGATGGAGTGGCGGGAAAAATTGGCTGTCACTGGATGTAGATGGACAGAAACCGGGTTTCTTAGAGAAACCCGGTTTCTACCGCTGATATTACTTATTTTTCAAATTAGTATCAAAAAAATCCAACATCATATCGATATATTTGGGCGCAAAGTATTCGCCTCGATCTCCACCAAAATAATGGTTTCGTTTTGGCTCTTGAATATAAGTAACCTCGACGCCTTTAGCTCGCAAAGCTTTAACTAATAACTCGCTTTGACTTAAGGGGACAATATCATCTAAGCCACCATGAGCAATTAAAAATGGCGGATCGTTTTTATCAATATGAGTAATAGGGTTAGCCAAGGTTGCTAATTTAAGGTTTTTGGATACTGGGCCGCCTAGCAATAGATTCGTCACCTTTGTATAATGATACCAAGGTCTTTCTTTGTATTTCTCGACAGCAGGTGTATAAGGTTGATCGAAAGCGGGTGGAACTTTGGTAAAATCTGTTGGCCCATATAGGTTAACAACGGCTTGGACGCGGCTAGAGTATTGGGGATTTTTGGGATTTCCTTCCAGTTCTTTGACTCCGGCTGAGGTTCCTAATAAAGCACTTAAATGCCCCCCGGCAGATTCACCCCAAGCGCCAATTTTATCCGGGTTTAAATTGTATTTATTGGCATTTTGCCTTAACCAGCGAACGGAGGTTTTAATGTCTTGAATTTGAGCGGGAAAAATGGCGCGATCGCTCAACCTATAATTAATACAAGCTAAGGCATATCCTCGCTCGATAAATTTTTCCATTCCTTGCCGTTTTTGAATGTTTTTTTGACATAAATCCTTACTTCCTCGGAACCACCCACCCCCGTGTATATAAATCAGAACCGGCAAGGGTTGAGATGTATTTTGCTCAGTTACAAACAAATCTAAAAGCAGTTTTTGTTTTCCTTGTTTAGTCGCATAGCTACTATATTCAAGGTCTTTGTGAGTGACGATTTTGGTTTGGCGATTCAGCCAAGCGGCTCGCCCAAAGGTCGAATCACATCCAGCAACCAATAATAGAATAACTACCCCTAACTTCAACAAAAAAGTATGCTTTGAAATCATAGATAAAGTAGGGAACACGAAGGTATTTTACACTGTTACCAAGATACAGCGATCGCGCCCCTTAAAAGCAGAAATGGGTAAACAATTACTGGCAATATCCTGTGGTTTTATCCCAGGACCAATTTACGGCATCCACTCGAAAACAATTCCCACCCGATTATCTTTATCTTCCCTGGCATTTTGCCGCTGAATATCTGTAGCAAGTCGGACATTGCGGGTAACGGCATAACCAAAAGAAAGCGTTGTCAAACCAATTTCTTCATCGCTTCCTGGGGATACCCAACTTTGAGTTAAAGAAATATCTGCCGCACCGCCGCGAGATAATACCAGCATTAACCTAGCACCGATATTCACCCCGCCTCTGGAGTATTTTTCGGTTTCTAAATAGCGATAACCGACTAAAGGGGCAACATTTATATAGCCGCCCAAAGGTAGTACATAATAACGCAAATCTCCACCATAGGCAGATCGTTCGCCGTTAAAGGAAGTTTGGTATTCTCCACTGAGGGTTAACCCGGTTCGACCGAGAAAGAAATCTTCTACGCCTAAATTTACACCACTAGCGCGATCGCTCCCAAGAAACTGCGAGTAACCTAACCGCAGTCGCGTCCGAAAACTAGGGTCATTTCTAATTTCTCGCAGAACATTCGGTACTTCCTCTCGCCACCGCTGCAACACCGGACTGCTTTCAATAATTTCTGGACTTAAATCTAGATCGCTAGCCCCAGGGGTAGGATTTGGTTGGGGCTGAGTTTGTTCGCCACCAGCAGGCGTGGGAGTTGCTTGGGGTTGAGTTTGACACCAAGCAGGAGTGGTTACCAGTGTCAAGCTAATGCCAATCGGTACAAGCCAGGAATTAAATTTCATTGCAAGCGAAAAGATAAGTTTAAACCCACAAAGTGCCAGCAGCGAACCAAATGGAGGGTATAGGCGATCCTGATACGTTAGCAAATATAGCATCAGTGAGATTTTCTGCAAAATCTGTGCCAAAAAAAAAACGGTTCCGCCAACAGCAGAACCGGGATAATCAAGGAGCAACAGATGAAAAACTATTTAACCGTACCTGCGAGAGGAGTGACATCAATTGGCTTCATTAAGTACAGCCGCAGTAACTGCCAACCGTTGGAGATGTAGTGGGGCAGCTTTTGGAACAATTGCAGGAATTTGGGAGTGTTGGAGTTAGCGATCGCGGTCAATTTTTCGTTATTCTTGACGCATACATCCAGTCGCTGATAAAACTCTGGATTGTTCACATCCAACATTACCGGGAATACGCGCCCAGCGGTTTCGTTGGTTTTCTCGATCACGTGAATATCATATTCCCGCGCATCCAAACCAATCGATGCATAGAAATCTTTCCGCTGAATGTCGTTGAGATACATCGTCGCAAACACCGACAGCAGGAAGAAGCGACTCCACAGCTTCGCCTTCCAATCGTTCAGCGTGTGAGGTTGCGACTTCATGATGGCGTCAAAGAAGTCCCCGTGGCGGTTTTCATCCTGACACCAATTTTCAAAGAAGCGGAAAATCGGATAAATCCGATCTTCTGGATGCGCTTCCAAATGGCGATAAATTGTGATATAGCGCCAGTAACCAATTTTTTCTGAAAGGTAGGTGGCGTAGAAAATAAACTTGGGTTTGAAGAAGGTGTATTTTTTATTCTTGGTCAAAAAGCCCAAGTCCAGGGACAGATTAAAATCCGACATCGCCTTGTTGAGGAAACCCGCGTGGCGCGCTTCATCTCGCGACATCAGGTTAAAGCATTCTGCCAAAACCGGGCTTTTATCTTTTAACCGGCGTCCCAGTTCCTTATACAGCAAAAAGCCGGAAAATTCTGCCGTACAGGAACGTTCCAAGAACTCGATGAACAACTTGCGAGTTTCCCCGTCGATGCGATCCCAGGATTGTTCAAACTCAGCATCGCGCACGAAGTGGTTGCGATTGTAGTCGGTGCGAAACTCTTCTAAAATCGCCCTCAACTCGTCTTCGTTGGGCGAAATGTCCATTTTCGCCATTTCGTCGAAGTCGGTGGTGTAGAACCGAGGCGTCAGGATGGTGTCCTTAGCTGGGACTTTAATACCGGGCCTTAGTTCTTCAAAGCTGGGTTTCTTGAGGGAATCTACCATAGGTAATTGTTCTTTTATCTGTTTTTAACTTTTTGCCTGTTTCCAGCAATTCAGGGGCTGGGTTTTAGTCTACCAAGGTCTAGGCTACTAATTGTTGCGGATTTTGTTAAGACTTGCAAAGGTTAGTGACAAGGCAGCACGCAAAGCAATGATTCTTAATATCACAAAATATTATTTTTGTCAACAAGTTTGCCCTACGCGCCGAGGCCATCACCTTAGTTTCTGTGCGTAAGTTATAGATGAAACGATGTGCGATCGCACGGGAGAAACCCGGTTTCTTTGGGTAAGTCCGGCGCGATCGCACCCAGCTTTCTAACCAGCCAGATTGGTTCGCGGAAACAATGCTTTAGCAACTAACCGCAATGGTCGAGTCAAATAGTACAGAAAAGAGAGAAACTCAGGCAGTGGCATTAACATCCTATCTTCAGAATCGGGAATCAAAAAAATCAACAAGAATTTAAGTTTATCCCGCAGGCGTTCTCTGACCTTGAAATAGAACAAAAAACTATCAATTAAATTTCTTTCTGGGTGAAAAAGGCGGTTGCTTACTTGTTTTGCTAGCAATTTAGCTGCCGAGTTTGCCTCCATTTTTTGCCGCACTGCTTCCGGCAGGGTTATTCCTAGCAGATCTGTTGCTAACAGCAAGCTCAGAAACAGTATGGTTTGATTGCCCAGCTTCGTTGCTTGCTTGAGAACATATTCCCAATCCATTTCTTGATGAGCGCGGATTAGTTCGGCAATATCGCAAATTTGAGCCAATCTTTGTCGCCCTTCCATCAAGTCTTTAGCACACTGACCGACAAGAATTAACAACAAATCTTCTGACGGAAAGCTTTGTACCGTCGTGCTAGCAACAGATACAGATTGCAGCCGCGACCATAAATCCTCAAATTGGAGCGGTAAAGAGCAGAAGCTAGGTGTAATTGCCTGGTGCAGGTCTACATCGATTTGGCGTTGTGGGTGAATAAAGTCATACTCCCAATCGAGTTTGCTGCGGAGATGATATCCCTGAGCAATCAGTAATTCTTTGGCTTTTTGGATATGTTGCGGGTGAACCAGAATATCCAAGTCGGTAAACTGGCGAAGTAGCAGGTTATCGTAAGCTAAAGCAGCTAGAACCGGGCCTTTAAATGGAATTGCCGGAATTTGATTGTTTTCAAACAAGCTGAGAATATCTAGAAGTTCCTGAGTGAGGAACATGTTGCGTTGAGCGTTGCCATAAAAATGATTTTGCAGCTGACTTAAAATATCTGTGGGAACAAACAATTGAAAGTGTTTATTAATAGTCCCATATAGCAGCGGTATTACTTGGTATTGGGATGCGAGTTCCAGCAAATAATTCCAGTCAATATCCTGCTGAAGCAAAGTGATAATTCGCTCAGAGGTAGCAGCATTTATATCAGTGCGGACACAGCAAATAAGTAGTTCTAATTCTGTTTTTTTCTTCCACTCCCGAAAGTTGACCCCTGCAATAGCTTCATACTCTTCCAGGGTGCGAGTTTTCCCTAAACCGTAAATACCAAAATTTTTATTTGCAGGCTCCATCTTTAATATTTGCCGAAAGCGCTGCTGAGAGATTTGATTAAGCTCTCCCCATTTTTGATGGTCTGTCCAATGTAACGGGCGCTCTCCTTCTCCTGTGTCGGTGTTGTAGTAATGCCAGCAAGCTGGGCGATGGGGATAGTAGATATCCCATCCCCGCGTCCAAGCTCTAGCAGCATAAAGCACTTCTGTACAAGAAAAATAAATATTAGGATCGTGCGGGACTTGGCGAATAATTGATGCATCCGCAAACATAAAACCGCCAGCTACAAACGCACCCAATTCAGGGGCGGTGCAGTCACTCAAATCTCCGCTAGCTTGGGGTGTAATCGTGCCAACTTCAGAGAATGTACCAGCAACTAAGCGAGAAGAAAAGTCTGAAAGTAAGTTCCTTGGAGGTTCGTAGGCAGGGGGATAAGTTGTGAGGATGGGTTTTTCGCTGGGACACATGGAGAGCATTTCAATTAATAGAGTATCCCATCCCTCGGCAAAGCGCATGTGAGCGTCTATTTGTAAAGTGTATAGCTCTCCTTTCCATAGTTTTTCGGTTTGGGAACGCGCCCAACCAAGACCGCGAGATTTGCTGGCAGGAATGGCTTTAATACGGCAATTTTTGATAGTTTTGAGCGGCTCTATGTAATCTATTTCTGCTTGACCTTCATATTGCCAACAAATGCCAAAACTGATGCGTTCCGGATGGGTAGCTTGTGCGATCGCATCTTGCACGGTAGGGACAAGTTCGCGATCGCGATACGCCGCAATTTGAATAAAAATATTGTCCATTTTTCCTACTTGCTAAGACCCCATAACCTTTGTTAATCCATAAACTTGAGCCATATTTTGCCAAAATAAGGTGAAAAACTGACCAATGTTTCTCACCTTTAATCCTTGTTTAATCTTCAGTTTCTTCTTCTCGTCCTGGTCTTGGTGGTCTTGTAGTTCTTGGTGGTCGAGTAGTTCTTGGTGGTTCGGTAGTTCTTGGTGGTCGAGTAGTTCTTGGTGGTTCGGTAGTTCTTGGTGGTCGAGTAGTTCTTGGTGGCCCTGACGATGCCATCGCCGGAGCTGGGGCGACGATTGACTTAATGGTGGGGAAGAGGGCACCCATTGCAAATGCACTCACCAATGCTGCCTTCTTCATCATCCGCCGCCGCGAAATCTTTGGCTCATTTGTTGGTTGTAATAGATATTCCTCAATCAGGTGGAAACTTTCCAACTCGTTTACGATTCGCGATACGGTTCCTCTCAAATCTACGCTCTCACCGAGAGGTATTTCCAACTCTTCTTCTAGTATTTTGGCAATGTCTTCTACGGTGTTTTGACCGTCGCAGCAATACCAAACTCTGGCTGCTAATGAATTTAAACAATGGGTTGTGTTCCGTTCCTGGTCGTAAACAATGACTTCTTCTCCTAGTTCTTGAATCAGAAGTTTTTTGCTTCTAGCCACAGGGATCATGATGGTTTTCTCCCGTAATTTGTGTAGTATTGATAGTCGCTAATTTCTAATACAAACCGGCAATTTTTCACAATTAGCTATTAGCGATTAGCCATTGTTCCAGTTGTTGCAACAGTGCTACAGCCACATCCTGGGCTTCCCCCCGCTTAGCTTGGATTGCTAAGGTGTCAGAAACAACAACAGCTAAAATTGATAGGGCAAATTGAGGTCTAATCCGGGCGACAATAGTGTTATCTAGGAGCGCGAGTAAGGCTTCTCCTGGAGAAATTAAACTAGGATGCCATTGCGCCCCTGACTGATACTGCGCGCTCAAAATTAAACCCACAGAAAGTGGTTTGGTGCCAGATTTGCCACCCAATTCTGTCACTGGACAAGTTCTAATGCGATCGCGCCAGCGTGCCGGAGGCATATCGCGCTTTCCTTGACGCACAGACAGCGGTCTGGGGTAAGGATGAACCAGTCCATTGGTATCAAACACTGCATATTCATCGGAGTAGTAAGTTGCTCCAGCTTTGACCAGTGCTGCTACCAAAGTGGTTTTACCGCTAAAACTCCGTCCAGGAATAACGATTGCTCTGTTATGCCAAGCCACCACACCGGCATGAACAAATAGTAGATCTTGCACCGATGCACCAATCCACAAACGCAAGTGAGAGTCTAGGGCGTGTAGAACTCCATCTAGTTCTGTTGTACGCTCTAGTTCGCCCTCTTCGTCGTATAGCAGATGATATTGATTACCAGAACCGACGATCAACGAGTACAACTTATCTACAACGGGTAATGGGGAGGGTTCCCACCCCGGCGGTAGGTAATCTAGAAGTCCGATTAAGACATCTGGGTCGTTGACTCGAATCCCGATCTGTAGCCCATAGCTGATGAAAGCAGTTCCCGCTTCCCAAGGGAAGTTATCGAGGTTGTCTGTTTTCGTAATCGATTCGCTAGGGGGAGCGAGGCTGGGCTTGAGCTGCGGTAAATTTGAGGTTACCAGCAAGGGTAAGCGATCGCTCATCAGACGCAGATATGATTCGCCTGTCACGACATCCGTATTATCCCGCGATCAAAATACAGGCTCAACCGCTACAAGTGTTTTTACGCAATTTTTTACCATAACTTTAAAATCCGGCGCTATTTGTAAAGTTTGTGTGAAGAGAAAACCTACTATGATTAAAATTGAATAACTTTAGCGTTAGTCACCGATGAACGATATAGGCACTAGCTATCTGTTCTGGCTGGGTTGGTTTTTCGGCTTAGGCGGACTGCACCGGCTGTATAACAAAAAGATTGGCACGGGGTTGCTATGGTTTTGTACCTGGGGCTTATTTGGCGTTGGGCAATTTATCGATTTAGTTTTAGTTCCCAACATGGTGGACGAACACAACGCCCAAACTAGAACCAAATTAGGTTTATCTCCCACAGGAATTCCTTTAACTCAAGCCGCTGTTGCAGCAGTTGTTGTTGAAACTCCCCGCGAGCAATTGATGGTAAAACTGGTGAAAGCGGCGGCGCTGCGTGGCGGTAAAATTACGGTCACTCAAGCAGTAATGGATACCGGGGTTAGCTTTGCCGAGGTGGAAGCGACATTAAAGGAAATGGTGCAAAGCGGCTATATCGATGTGGGTAACGATCCCGTCAGTGGGGTGGTAATTTATGATTTTATAGAACTTTGAGATTGTGCGATCGCATAAGACAAATCCGGCTAATAGCTAATGGCTAATGGCTAATAGCTAATGGTAAAGCCGGAAAATATTCCCATGAGCAATTAGCAATCCATGACTATTTCTGTTTCAAAACCACCAAAGTAATATCATCAAACACTTTTTGTTCTCCAATAAATTGTCGCAGGTAATCGATTGCTGCTTGCTTAATTTCTTCCGCACTCAAGTGCCAATTTTGAGCAACTACTTCACAGAGTCTTTCGATACCGTAAAATTTTTGATGAATATTTTGAGCTTCGGTAATGCCATCGGTATAAAGCACAATCCCATCCCCCGGCGCTAATTCCACTGTTGTCTGGCTAATAAAATCAGTAATTTCTTCATCTAACCCGATAGGGAAACCTAAATCAATTGTATCAATGCGCTCAATTTGACCGCCTTTTCTCACCAGGATAACTTCCTCGTGTTGACCGCTGATACTGATTCTGCCATCAGCATAATTGAGGATAGCTAGCGTCAGGTTTTTGATTGAGTTCATGCGTTCGATATTTTTGTAAATCGTGCGATTGAGGGTAGCTAAAAAGCGCACGGGGTCTTGTTCTTGAATTTCCTTGAGCGCACGAACTATAGCTTGAGTCATCACCATCAAAATACCACTTTCTAGCCCATGTCCGGTGACATCCCCAATCCCAATGGTAACAACACCGTCGGTGTAAAGGACATCATAATAATCGCCCCCCACTTCGTCGGCAGGTTCCATAAATCCGGCAATATCTAAGTTTTCAATACCTTCGAGTTCGTCAGGTTTTGGCAGAATCATCTGCTGCATTTGTTTGAGGATATCAAGTTCGGCACTCATGCGGAGATTTTCCGACTGAAGCAGTGAGTTGAGAGTGGAAATTTCTTCGTTAGCTTTGGCGAGTTGGGCAGTGCGTTCTTTAACTTTATCTTCTAGGGTTTGATAGAGTCGGGCATTTTCAATCGAGATCGCAGCTTGGGAGGATAAAATTTTTAATACTTCTAAGCGATCGCGCGTAAAAGCACCCACCGTCAGATTATTTTCTAAATATACAATACTGACAAGTTGACCTTGATTAATCAGCGGCAGGCACAAGATAGATTTGGTCTGATTCTGTTTGATGTAGGGGTCATTTGTAAAATTTCCCTTACTTGTGGCATCATCTAAGACTACGCTCTCCTTGGTGCGGACAACATAGTTGAGAATAGCTGCTGATAAACGGTTATCGATGGGAATTGACTGCAAGACGGCAATCCGATCGGAATTCACCTCTCGTGCAGCTTCAATTAATAGTTCCCCATCGGTTTCTAGAATTAAATATCCTACCTGGGCGCCAGCATTCTCGATAATAATTTTCATCAAATTTTCCAGTAACTTGTCCAGCACAATTTCACCGGAAATTGCTTGAGACGCTTTCATTACAGTGGCTAAATCCAGCGCCTCTACCGAACCACTCGTAGTGATAAAATTACCAATTGTCGGGGGTTTATCTGCGGGGCGGGTTGCTGAAGAGTTTAATAACTGCGGGTATTTCGCTTCTATATCGTTGACTTTTGCTGTAGCTTCCCAGGTGCTATAGCAGTAATGAGCCTTCGCCATATAAGTTTGGGCAATCTCCTCCATACCTCGTGCCAAATAAAACTTTGCCCCTAACTCATAAGCTAAAGCTTCGTCTTGAATGTAGCGGTTATTTCTTGCTGCTTTAATAGCTCGCTCATACAATTCCATTGCTTCAACAATTTGACCCAAAATCCGTGCTTTCTCTGCCTCGATTAAATAAAATTTATGCAGGTAATTCATTGGGGCACAATCGGCCCATTTTTGCATTTTTTCTTGATTAGCTATTACTTTGTCGAGAATGGCTTTTTGTTCCGAATCGGGAGAATCAGGATAAACCGCCAGTCGCGCTAGAGAATCGTAAAAATGGAAGACAGCCACAACTACCAAACCGGGCGCAGCTTCTAAATATTTTTCGGCTAAAGCCGCACTTTTAAGTGCTTCAGGATAATTTTCAAACAAATAACAAAGCAAAAGTTTGTTAGCGTAAAAATAGTGGAGCGTACAGCCATTGTTTGTTGAGTAATGCAGCGGCAGCAACGCTTCCTCGTCGCCCGGTTCATGAATTAAGCGGCAGGGATTTTCAGCTTTTCCTAGCAAGTTTAAAACAGCCTGCCCATAAATTTTGTGATATTCAACCGCTACTTCTTGCTTAATGTTACTAAGAGCATCTCTGTAAGGGACAATCTCTGGTTCCAGTTTGGTCAGTTCCTTGCCGGAAAAATAGGCGTGAACAAAGCTTAGATATAAAGCTAATCCAGCATATTCTAAATCTCCGGTTTCCACTCCAATAGAATAAGCTGACTGCAAAGGTTTTACGCTTTCCCTGATGTGTTCTCTCCAATGCCGAATAAATCCAGATACTACAAAGCTGGTTCTGGCGCTGATTTTTTTGGCATTCAACTTCGACACCAAATTTAGAGCTAATTGACCGAACCGATAGCCTAAATCAAGCTCTCCTAAAACTCCACAAAGGAGAATTCCGTAAGTGACATAGCCAAAAGGAGACACAGAAGTATTGCCATATTTGATCGATAAATTAACCTTTGATAGCACAACCAGCACGAAAAGTTGAGGAGCAGCTACATAGGTAGCAGATATTATGCTCGCTAGCATATCCATAGCTGCCAGTTGTTCCGGATCTGTCATTTCTGGCAGATTAATTAAGTCTTCGATTTCTTGCCTCGCCGAGAGTGAAGCTGTTTCCTGAAGTCCTGCTTGAATATCCAACTGACTCGGCTCTTCTGGTAATATTAAACCTAAAAATTTTAGCACCGCCAGCCCAATTTTAATCGCTGCTTTGGTGTTACCCTGCGACACAGAAGCTTGAATTTGTACCTGATAAACTTTCATTTTGTCCAGCAGGGTTTTGGCTTGTTGCAGAACAACTTCAACCAGAACATTCATCTGGTCGTAGTTACCGCTCAAGTTAGCTGCTTCCAGCGCTTCATTATGTAGAGCCAGCATCAGGTCATAGCATTCTTGCCACCCATTATCGGCAAGTTCCATTCCCGCAGTTAAATACCCAAAAGCAGCAGCGTAAGCAGTTGAATCTTTGGCTTTTTTACCCGCTTCAAAATTCAGTTTTGCTAATTCAATCCGTTCTGATTTATCAGCTATCAACTCTCGACCTAAATTCAAATGATCGACTATTTCAAACAGTTTTTCCGATAGTTCTACCGCCGATACGTTCGCTAGTAGCAGCCGTCCAATCTGAAGGTGTACTGCTTTTTTGCGGTCATCATCAATCAGAGCATAAGCCGCCTGTTGGATGCGGTCGTGTCCAAATTTATAATCTTGAATTAACAGTTTTTCATCTAATTCTGATAAGGGCAGTATTAACCCGGACTGAACTGCTGTAACTAGGTCTGGGGAAATTGCCTCTTGCGACTTTTCACAGACAATAGAGAGGGTATTTAAATCAAAATCAGCTCCTACACAAGATGCTAAACGTAAAATTTGCTGCGTGGATTTTGGCAGTTTTTTCAACTTGCCAATCATCAAATCTACTACGTTATCGGTGATATCTTGGGCTTCAATTTCAGCCATGTTCCACTGCCAGCCTATGCGATCGAAATCAAAGGTTATCAAGTTTTCAGCGTGCAGTGTTTTGAGAAACTGATTGACAAAAAATGGATTACCGCCAGTTTTGCTTATCACCAATTCTGCTAAGGGCTGGCTGTTATCGGTGTTGCTATGTAATGTGTCAGCAATTAGCTGGTTAATATGCTCTATTTTTAAGGGAGATAAGCTAATAAAATTAATAGTTGCTCCTGCTTTATGCAATCCATCAACGGTCATCATCAAGGGGTGTGTCGGGCTGACTTCATTATCGCGATATGCTCCGATTAAAAACAGATATTGCATCTCTGTATCTGTCATCATTAGTTCTATTAGTTTGAGCGTGGCGGAGTCAGCCCACTGCAAATCGTCCAAAAAGATGACTAAAGGATGCTCTTGAGTGCAAAATACCCGGATGAACTTTTGGAAGACTAAATTAAAGCGATTTTGAGCTTCGGATGGCCCTAATTCTGGCACGGGTGGCTGCTTGCCAATAATCAGTTCTACTTCCGGAATCACGTCAATAATAACTTGCCCGTTAGAGCCAAATGCTGCTAAAAGTTTTGCTTGCCATTGATTTAGTTGTGCTTCGCTTTCTGTTAACAGTTGCCGCACCAACCCTTTAAAGGCGTTGACGATAGCTGAGTAGGGAACGTTGCGTTGAAATTGGTCAAATTTGCCAGAAGTAAAATAGCCGCGCAGTCTGGTATTAGGTTTATGAATTTCGGCAACTAGCGAGGATTTACCGATACCGGAGTAACCTGCTACTAACATTAATTCGGTTTTGGATTGGGGGTTGTTTGCTACTCGTTCAAATGCTGCGAGTAAAGTTTCAACTTCGGTTTCGCGCCCGTAGAGTTTTTGGGGAATTTGAAATTTGTCAGATATATCTTTGGTAGCGATCGCAAAGTAATATATATTTCCTGTATCCTGCAACTGAGCCAGACATTTCTCTAAATCTGCCTTAATTCCAAAGGCACTTTGATATCTTTCCTCAGCCGTTTTTGCCATCATTTTCATCACTATATCTGAAATAACTTCCGGAATTTCTGGTAAAATATAATGGGGTGCGACTGGCTGTTTAGCAATATGACAATGCACCAACTCTAATGCATCATTTGCTTTAAAAGGTAGTTCTCCCGTTAGCAGTTCGTAGAAGGTGACGCCAAGAGAGTAAAAATCCGTGCGGTAATCCAAAGAGCGGTTCATCCGTCCGGTTTGCTCCGGGGACATATAGGCTAAAGTTCCTTCTAGAACGTTGGGATTTTTTAGGGTAGGATTTTCGCGGTTTAAGACAGTAGAAATGCCAAAATCGATAATTTTAACAATTCCTGAAACTGGGTTATAGATAATATTGGCGGGATTAATATCTTTATGGATGACATTAGCACTGTGAATATTGCCCAAACTTTCAGATATTTTGATGGCGATGTTGAGGAATTCTGGTAAAGGCAAAGCCATCTTCCCTAAATCAATCAATTGTTTTAAGGATGAACCGCCAAAATCCTCAAGAATAATTACTAACGTTCTCTGTAATGGCTCTAAACTATAAGCAGCGATCGCTCCATCTACGTTCAAGTTACGCGCGATCTCATATTCCTGCTTATATCGCGTCAGTTCCGCGGGAGTGGGATAATCTTGTTTGAGTACCTTGAGGATAACAGCTTGGCGATCCTCAACTCGGATGCCGCGATAAACTAGGGTGTTAGAGCTTTCGTAGATTTGGTTGAGAATTTCGTAGCCTTTAAGCTTTAGCATAGTTTGATTTTACGGGAAGTATTAGACGATTTGCGATCGCAGCCACAGATATTTTACTTTTTGGTAAATTATTACACACAGTATCATGTAGCCGTAATACTTTGCCTTACGCTTACTTAAGATTGCCAGTAAGTAAAATACAATATCTCGAATATCGTAAGATATAGAAAAAAAATTTACTTTTTTATATAAAAATAAATAATATGCTGATAAGCAATTAGCAATTAACTATTAGCAAATTCAGGCGCTTTCGGGTTGATGGTGAAGAATGTTCATTATGTTGCAGATGAGCGGGATGGTGGGTTACGGCACGGGCAGTTAATTATTGGTTTTGGTGCTGAACTTATCGCCCGTGCCTAACCCACCCTAAGATTTAGATAAGTTTTTGCTATCACCACATTTACCGGAGAGCCAACCCGGTTTCTTTAAGAAACCGGGTTTTTAAACATTGGCTAATTTCTCACCAGCCACTTTTGACCATTTAACCGCTGGACAACGCCAAACAATAGCAAATCTAGGGTGATTTTCCGTTCGTCAATCAAGAAAGGCTCAATTGTACTCGGCTTTCCTTTATTTTCAGCATAAGAAAAACCCCGTTGCGCTTGAAGATTGTCTTCAATGAAATAAACGCGAAATTCACGCCAGCCGTCATTCCAGCGACCGATAATTTGCGAACATTCCGGCGCATTGGCATAGCCAATCACGGGAATTTTTTCCTTTGCCAGCGTCAGTTCTAAATCTTCCACACCTTGCTTAGCCAGTTTTGCTGTCAACGCTGGCATGAAGTCTTGTTGAATAAACTCGGCGAAGGGTTTATCTTCAAGTGCTGGTGCTTTTTCCTTTTTAGCAGCAGCTGGTTTGGCTGCATCACCCGCCGGTTTGGCAGCTGGCTTTTTCGCGGTTTTCTCCACTGCCGCATTCGGGCTGGTTTCGGGATTTAATGCTGTTGGATCGGGCGCGTTTGCAGAGGGAATATCCGTCGCCACGGGGGAGTCAGTGCTGGGTGCGCGTTCTTCAGCGACGCTGGGTGCTTGCTGTTCAACGGTGCTGGGTGCTACTTCACCCGCTTCATTGTGATTGGTTGCTTCTGCCATAGCTCAATTCAACAGAATTTAGGATTATTTATTGATTGGTCATGGGGAAATTTTAGCGTTTACTGGGGGACAGGGAGCGATCGCTGCGAGACTTCAGGTTTTATTGACTATCATTTGGTGAGTTAAACTCAACGAGTATGGAACCCAACAACAAGCAAGCCCAAGGGCTTTATAGGCTTTGTTACCGACTGACTAACGTCATCTACCCTGGCTGGCAGTACAAAGCTGTTGAACTTGTCAGAATGGATGAGCGTACTGGAAATTTATACATACTTGCTGGAGATAGTCTTGACTTTGAAATCAAGCCAACAGGAGGCTATGAGCCATGACATTAGTCAACTACAACAATATGAGTCTTGACGAACTACGTCGGTATGTGCTGATGCATCGAGAAGACATAAATGCTTTTCATGTCTATGTCGATCGTTCAAAAGCAGCAGGGCGCATGATAACCATCAACCCAGACGATCCTGAGTGGGAGAAAACCCTAGAACAAAGGATTCAACAGGCAACTTCTGGTGAGACAGAGCCAAATTAGGTTGGGTTATCCTAATAAATACAAGCTTTTGTTCGCTCTAAGAATTATTTGGAATGTCAGAGCAAGTTTACAGTTGGAAGCGATTCTGGTGTCCTCGATCTGGCAGCCTTAACCTAGCTGATGGTGGCTACCTTGGCGATCCAAGTTCAGAATGGGGTCAATATTATAATCCCAATCTGGTTAGCCTTGAAGCGATCGCTAACATTCCATGTCTGGTTTTGCTAGGCGAACCAGGTATCGGCAAATCTCAGGAAATGGAAAACCTGAAAAAATATACAGAAGAAACCATTGAGCAAGTCCACGAAGTCTTAGAACTGAATCTTCGCTCATGTACCAACTTAATGGACGATCTATTCAAGGATGAAACATTTCTTGCCTGGATAGATAGTACTAATAATCTCTACCTATTTCTAGATAGCTTGGATGAAGGACTATTGGGAGTTCCGAATATAGCAACACAGTTAGTTGATAATTTCAAGAAAAGGAAGTACCGAGATCGGCTTAATCGTCTCTATCTCCGCATAGCTTGTCGGACGGCTGTTTTCCCAGAGATTTTGGAAAAAGGATTAGAAGAATTGTGGGGCAAAAACTCCGTAGAAATATATGAACTAGCTCCACTTCGCCGTGTAGACGTTATGGAAGCAGCAAAAGCTGAAGGGTTTTCTCTTGATGATTTTCTAAAGGAAGTTGGGCAAAAGAATATTGTACCTCTAGCTATAAAACCAGTCACTCTGGGATTTCTTCTGAATAGCTACCGTCGTCATAATCGTCAATTCCCTGCAAATCAGAGACTTCATGAACTTTATCTTGAAGGATGTAAGCTTCTCTGTGAGGAAGTTAACCCAAGCCGTCTTGGTTCCAATCGAAAGGGAAATCTTGAGAGTGACCAACGCCTGATTGTTGCTGCTCGAATTGCAGCTATCACCATCCTGACCAACCGATTTGCTGTATGGACAGAGGTTGATAGAGGTGATGTACCTGCTGAAGATGTGATTCTTCAAAAGTTGTGTCACGGCTATGAAAATGCCAACGAAAGGCCGTTTGAGATTACCAGAGGAGTCATTGAAGAAGTTTTAGACACTGGTTTGTTTTCGTCTCGTGGGTTGCATCGAATGGGATGGGCGCACCAAACTTATGCTGAATTTCTTGCAGCTTGGTATTTGTTGCAACATGAAATACCTCTAACTCAGATAACGGAATTAATCTTTTCATCTGAAGATCCAGATCGTAAACTAATCCCTCAGCTTCATGAAACTGCTGCATGGTTAGCTAGCATGAGAGCGGATGTCCTACAAGAAATCATAAAGACCGATCCAGATGTTCTGTTGAGAAGTGATATACCTACCGATGCAGATGTTAGAGCATCAATTGTTGATAATCTGTTGCTCCAATACGAACAGGAAAAACTATTTGATAGAAACCTAGATAACTATCGCAAATATGCCAAACTTAATCATTCCGGAATAGCTGATCAGTTACGCCCTTATATCTGTGGCTCCAATAAGCAGATTGATGCGCGAAATTTAGCAATTGATATTGCTGAAGTTTGCGAAGTTCATGAACTTCAGGAAGAGTTAGTGAATCTTGTTCTTGATTCATCACAATCGATTTATCTAAGAGAGAGTGCTACCAAAACTCTTTGCTCTATTGGTGATGCGGGTACGAGATTGAAGTTGAAGCCCCTAGCTTTTAGTCAGCTTCAGGAAGATCAAGATGATAGCCTTAAATCGTATATTCTTCAGGCGCTTTGGTCAGAGCATTTGACAGTAGAGGAATTATTTCAAGCTTTGACCCCACCGAAGAAATTGAACTTTTTCGGTGCATACCAGATGTTTCTCAAATACCATCTTGCTCCACAACTACAGCCAATTGACTTAGTATTTGCCCTCAATTGGATTGAAAAGCAAGGCGTTAGATGCTATGGGCATCCTTTTGAAGAATTTGCAGATACTATTATCATCAAAGCTTGGGAATATTTTGATTTAGCTGATGTAGCAGAAAGCTTTACTAAAGTTGCTTTAGTGCAGTGGAGAGAGCATCAGAAAATTATTACTCATGATAGTAAGCTACAAGAGCAATTTGCATCATCACTTTTGAATGACAGTAAAAAACGACGCACTCTAATCGAGCGAGCAGTTTTAATGATTTCAGAAATAGAAGAAGATCCATTTTATCTATTTAACTCTATGACCGAAAACGTTCTAATTCCAGAAGATGTTTTTTGGATAATTGAGAGGCTTCATAGTTTTGATTGTGAAAAGGTTCAAAAAAATTGGATTCAACTGCTTCAATGGAGCTTTAACCGTCAAGATGTAAAGCAAATAGATGCAATTATTACTGCTACTCAGACTAATAACATTTTGCAGCAATTTTTCGCACCTTATTTTGAACCAATTGAACTAGATTCAAATCAAGCTAAAAAACTGAGGGCTGACTACCTAAGAATGCAAGAAATGCAAGAGCGTAGGCAAAATCGTCCTTTGCTAGATCCACCACCCAGAGAAAGAGTCCTCCAACTTTTAGAGAAGTTAGAAGCTGGGGATCTATCAGCTTGGTGGCGGCTTAATATGGCAATGACTCTTAATCCTGAAAGTAAATACTATGACAATGAACTTGAATTAGATTTGACTAAACTGCCTGGATGGCAAGAAGCAGATGAAGCTACTCGGAAGAGAATCATTGAAGGTGCTAAGAATTATATTCAACAACAAAATGATATACCTTATGACTGGATAGGAACACACACTTACAACCGACCAGCACTAGCAGGTTGCAGAGCTTTACATTTGCTTTTAAAAGAAAGCTTAGATTTCTTAAATACTCTTTCACCTGAAATATGCAGAAAATGGTCACCTGTCATTATTGCTGCTCCCAGTAGTAATCAACATGGGGAATCGTATTTGGAAATAATCAAACGTGCCTATCTAAATGCGCCCCAAGAGTCTATCAATACACTGATAACACTCATTGATAAAGATAATCAATATCATGACTATATATTTGGGATTAATCGCTTTGATAAGTGTTGGGATGAACGACTAAAGTTAGCCTTACTAGAAAAGGCTAAAGATCCTTCACTGAAACCCCAATGTGTTGGGCAGTTGCTCGAAGAACTTCTAAAGCAAGGATTAACTGAAGCTAGAGATTTTGCAAAGTCCCTAATTTCTTTTCCATTACCATTAGTTGAGAATGAGCGTGAAAAGGCTCTGATTGCCTCTAGAGTATTGGTTGAAAATTCAGATCCATCTAGTTGGTCATTTCTTTGGTCACTGATTCAACAAGACTCATCGTTTGGGCGGGAAGTTCTCGAATTAGCTACCGACCGTTATTCTTTTGGTATTCAGTTACATTTGACCGAAACACAATTAGCTGACCTATACCTTTGGCTTGTTCAGCAATATCCTTACGATGAAGACCCCGAATACAGCGATGGGGTTATTGTCCACTCTGTAACTGCTAGAGAAGGTATGGCTAATCTAAGAGACAATGTTTTGTCACAACTGAAAGAAGAAGGAACTCTTCAGGCATGTGCTACGGATCTCAACAGTGCGATGGAGGAACAGCTTGTTCAGCGTTATTTGCAAGATAATTCTTCAAAATATGGTCTTTACCTAGTTGGTTGGTTTAACTGTAATCAGTGGGATGATAAGGATTCAAGAAAGGGAAAAGCGCCAAAAATCAGTATTGACGAAGCAAGAGAGCAGTTTGACAGACAAGCTGAGCAGCTCTCTTCACCACCTAACGTGGTGAGAGCATATGTGCTAAATACTGCTCTCCGATAACTATGCTGTTAATTACTTCTCGTATGATGTACGCTAGCTTCGGTCTTGTATAAGCCGGGGCGGGTTTATATAGTTTGTCTGTTAGTGTCAGAAATTGGCAGGTATTACCCGCCCCTATACCACCTGAAAATATACACAACCGATGTAACCGGACGTGATATCGCTATTTGCTCGGTAGGAATCCCTTTATCTTAGACCTCTTGCAAAATTCAGCCCTGAAATATTCGGGCTGAAAGCTTAAGTCGGTTGAAATTGAGATCTTGCACCAGTGGCAATAAACCGGAGGCAGAGCCTCCAAACCCTCGTTCCCAGGTTGAACCTGGGAACGAGAATATCGAGGCTCTGCCTCTTATTGAGAATGGTGCAAGATCTCAGTTGAAACGGACTGGTAAAAATTTTCAACCCGTTTTAACGGGTTTTAGCTTTTAGCCTGAAATTTATTTCAAGGCAATTAGGTTGCAGCAGACGGTCGAAACCCGTTGGTGGTGATGCAATCTAAAATCTAAAATCCAACTTCAACCACCTGCAACGGCTGGCACAATACTCACTTCATCGCCATCTTTAAGCGGTGTCTCGGTTCCTTCTAAGAAGCGGATGTCTTCGCTGTTGACGTAGAAGTTCAAAAATCTTCTCGGCTTTCCTTCTTCGTCGCACAGACGGGATTTAATTCCGGGACAACTTTCCTCTAAAGAATCTATCAGTTCACCAATGTTGCTAGCGCTACATTCTAAGGTTGCTTGGTCGTTGGTAAATTTTTGCAGTGGGGTGGGGACTAAAACTTTTACGGTCATAGGTAATTGGTAATTGGTAATTGGTAATTGGTAATTGGTGATGGGTCATTGGGATTAGATTACCCATGACCCATTACCGATTAGCACTTACACAAGCACTTGTTGCCATTCTAGGCGTTCGAGGGTTTGAGCGCGTTCCAAAGCTCGCTCGAAACTGTCTAGCTTCGGTTCGATGGTCAGGGGTTCGCCGATGTAACCTTGTACGGCTTCCTGAGTTTTCAAACCGTTGCCGGTGATGTATACCACTGTAGTTTCTTCTGGGTCAATTTTCCCAGCTTCCACTAATTTCTTTAATACGGCGATGGTGGTTCCGCCTGCGGTTTCGGTAAAAATACCTTCGGTTTCGGCTAGCAGTTTGATGCCTTCGACGATTTCGGCGTCGGTGACGGATTCGATGTTACCGTTGGTTTTCTTGGCGATGTCTACGGCATAAACTCCGTCTGCTGGGTTGCCGATGGCGATCGATTTGGCGATGGTGCTGGGTTTGACTGGCTTGATGAAGTCGCGATTTTCCCGGAAGGCTGAGGCGATGGGAGAACAACCTTCGGCTTGCGCGCCGCTGAAGCGGACTGGTTTTTCATCTACTAAGCCGACTTTGACGAATTCTTGGAAGCCTTTGTAAATCTTGGTGAATAAGGAACCCGATGCCAGGGGGGCGACGATGTGGTCGGGGAGTTTCCAGCCGAGTTGTTCGATTACTTCGTAACCCAGGGTTTTGGAACCTTCTGAATAATAGGGGCGCAAATTGATATTGACAAATCCCCATCCATATGTATTGGCAACTTCGGAGCAGAGGCGGTTGACTTGGTCATAGTTGCCTTGAACTGCCATGACGGTGGGGCCGTAGATTAACGTACCCAAAACTTTACCGGCTTCCAAGTCGGAGGGGATGAAGACGCAGCATTCGAGTCCGGCGTGGGCGGCGATCGCGGCTGTAGAATTAGCTAAATTCCCCGTGCTGGCGCAAGATACCGTGGTGAATCCCAACTCGCGGGCGCGAGACAGTGCGACTGATACCACTCTATCTTTGAAGCTGAGAGTGGGCATGTTGACGGCGTCGTTTTTGATGTAGAGATTTTTCAGTCCTAAGCGGCGGGCGAGGCGGTGAGAACGCACCAGCGGGGTCATCCCGGTTCCCACGTCAATTACGTTGTCGGTGGCGACGGGTAAAAATTGCTTGTAACGCCAAATCGAGTTTGGCCCTGATTGAATGCTTTCGCGAGTGACTTGACGACGAATGGCGTCGTAGTCGTATGCGACTTCCAACGGCCCAAAGCATAACTCGCACACGTGCAGCGCTTTGGCTTCGTATTCCGCGCCGCACTCTTTACACTTCAAGTGTTTAAAGTTAGCGGTTTTAGCCTGGGTTGGGGTGGTAGTCGCAACAGTCATGGGTTTAATCTCTACTTTCTTGGCAATCCGTCAACATGCATTCGATGCTATCACGCAGTAAAAATACTCGTCAAACATATCCGACTTTTTTTGTCGGGTATGGGATAAGCTGAGTCAGCAGTAGGATTGAGTGCGATTCCTGCGGACAGCTTCGCTAACGCTACCCCAAAACTCCCAATTATTAATAATTAAAAATAAATTTCAATATTGATTGCATTAGCCTTGACAAAAGTTGCGGAGGGGGAAGGGGAAAGGGGGAAAAAGGGGGAAAGAGGCAAAGTCCGTGAAAGTGCCCTGACCTAGAAATCATCATTCGATCGGGGCGTAATCGCAAAGGGTTCGTTCATCCTTTCCCCCCTTTTTCCCCTTCCCCCTTTTTCCCCTTTCCCCCTTTTTCCCTTTCCCCCTTCCCCCTCTGCTACCCGCCGCTGACGGGTGGAATTAGCACAACTTCGTCGCCATCTTGCATAACGGTATCGGGTTCGACGAATTGGAGATTGATACCAAAGCGGGTGATGTCGCGCCATTGTGCGAGAGAGGGGTGTTCGGAGATGAAGCGATCGCGCACAGCAACCACAGGTGTATCTTGAGGAAATTCCAGGACTAATTCAGGGACTTTGTAAGCTTCCTGGTAGACAGCAAACAGTTTGACGGTGACGGTGATAGAAGAGTTGGACATAGAACGCGACGGTATTACATCTGCTTCAAATTTTGTAATAATTTGTTAGTCATTTGTTATTCTTACCTACCGATAGCTAATGACCGACCAAGTTGTAGAGTGAACGGTAAACATGCAAACTCAAGACAGGACTACGACTGAGACTAGCGTAGAGAGTGCGATCGCAGCATCTCAAAACTACCTGCTTTCGATTCAAAACCCGCAAGGTTACTGGTGGGCAGAATTAGAATCAAACGTATCGATTACCGCAGAAGTCGTTCTCCTGCACAAAATTTGGGGAACAGATAAAACGCGATCCTTGCACAAAGCAGAAACCTATCTCCGCAGAGAACAGCGCGAACATGGCGGTTGGGAATTATACTACGGCGATGGCGGAGAAATCAGCGCATCGGTAGAAGCGTATATGGCGCTGAAGTTGCTGGGTGTATCAGAAAATGACCCGGCAATGGTGAAAGCGCGTAAGTTTATCTTAGAGCGGGGCGGCATTAGCAAAACGCGCATTTTTACTAAACTCCACCTGGCATTAATTGGGTGTTACAACTGGCGCGGCGTTCCCTCAATTCCGCCTTCAATTATGTTATTGCCGGAATCTTTCCCCATCTACGAAATGTCGAGTTGGGCGCGCAGTAGCACGGTTCCTTTATTAATTGTATTTGACCGCAAGCCGATTTTTAAAACAAATCCGGCGATTAATTTGGACGAACTTTATGCAGAAGGAATTGAAAACGCCAAATTTGAATTACCCCGCAACAATGATTGGACGGATATCTTTGTTTACCTGGACAATGCCTTTAAATTAGCCGAGAATTTAAATTTAGTTCCGTTCCGCGAGGAAGGAATTAAAGCCGCAGAAAAATGGGTATTGGAACGTCAAGAAGTAACCGGCGACTGGGGCGGCATTATTCCCGCGATGTTGAATTCCCTATTAGCATTGCGCTGCTTAAATTACGATCCGTCAGATCCATTTGTGGAAAGAGGGTTAAAAGCGGTAGATGGATTTGCGATTGAAACCGAAGATACTTACCGCATGAATTGTTGCATTTCCCCGGTTTGGGATACGGCGTTAGTCATGCGCGGATTGGTTGATTCTGGACTCGCCCCGGATCATCCTGCTGTAGTCAAAGGTGGAGAATGGTTAATCGAGAAACAAATTCTTTCCTATGGCGATTGGGCGGTTAAAAATAAGGTAGGAAAACCGGGCGCCTGGGCATTTGAATTTGAAAATCGCTTCTATCCAGATGTGGATGATACTGCCGTTGTCATGATGGCATTACAAGGGGTGAAATTGCCGAATGAAAATTTGAAGAAACAGGCAATTATCCGCGCCTTAAATTGGGTGGCTTCGATGCAATGCGTTGATGGAGGTTGGGCAGCATTCGATCTGAATAATAATGCAGATTGGTTGAATGCCGTGCCTTATGGCGATTTAAAAGCGATGATCGATCCCAACACGGCAGATGTGACGGCGCGGGTTTTAGAAATGTTGGGGCGTTGCGATTTATCTATTGATAAATATAACTGCGATCGCGCCTTAGCTTATCTCGTTAAAGAACAAGAACCAGAAGGTTGCTGGTTTGGACGTTGGGGCGTTAACTATATTTATGGAACGAGTGGAGTACTCGCTGCACTGGCTTTAGTTGCGCCGAAATCGCACCGCCAAAATATCGAACGCGGTGCAGCATGGTTAGTTTCTTGCCAAAACAAAGATGGCGGATGGGGCGAAACTTGCCGCAGTTATAATGACCCCAGTTTGAAAGGCAAAGGAGATAGTACAGCATCTCAAACTGCTTGGGCATTAATTGGTTTACTAGCAGCAGGTGAAGCAACTGGAAACTATGCCAAAGCAGCGATTGAACGAGGAGTAAATTATTTAGTTGAAACGCAACGTGCGGATGGAACTTGGGATGAAGATTACTTTACAGGTACGGGTTTCCCCTGCCACTTTTATCTGAAGTATCATCTGTATTTTCAACATTTCCCGCTAACAGCTTTAGGGCGCTATCAATCTCTGTTGGGCAGTTAAAATCCTGTAGGGTGCGTTAGCGACAGCGTAACGCACCCTACTTCCCAGAAAGTACAATAAAAGAGAAGTCGCTGCCTACCTTGACTCTATGCAAGCCAAGCTGAGTGTAAAAGAATTGTTACTTAAGGAACTTGAGCAATATGAGCTTCTATGTATTGAGCGATCGCAAAAATATCCCTCTGCTGATTTGCCGCCATAAATTCCTGTAATGATGCCATCTCTTGCTACCTCAAGGATTTCTGCAACTAATCGTACTCAAACATCACAACATCATCTGGGTTCGATCTTTTTCCCCCCGTAGATTGATACAACTGCATAGCTGGAAGATTGCTTTCATTCGTTAACACAAATGCTTCAGAGCAACCCTCTATCCGACCAAGTTTTCTGACTGCTGCGATTAATGCTTTTCCAATTCCTCTGCGTTGGTAGGTTTCTGCCACATCAACTGAATACAAAAATAACATTGGTTCATTTTTATCCCAGCGATCGAGAATATAACCAATAAGTTGACCGACTGGCGCATCATCTAGCTCTGCTGATAACAAAATGTTTTGAGAATTGCTCAGAAATTTGACAATTGTTTCCTGACTAGGTGGTGTATCCCAAAACAGCGTAATGCTATCTATTGCTTTTTCCCATTCATCAGTTGTCAGGCGAGCGATCGAGAGTTTTTCTATACTCATCTGTGGGCTAAATCCTTTGATTGAATCCTACCAACACTTGCTGCAAGCATCCACAACTAAAAAATTGCCAAAGCAGTTAAGGCGACTAAGCAGACTAACTGAATAATTAAGCTTAATAACCTAAACGTTGGATCGATACCAGCTATGTGAATTCCTGAGTGTATAAGCCGAAATACGATGTATATAACAACAAGCGAATCTACGGCTATTCCGGATACACCGCGAACTGTAAGCAGGAAGACAACTCCTATATACAAAGGCAGGTTTTCTACCAAATTGGACTGCACCCGAAATAGTCGCCAAAGCAAGCTTTCATCGTTCTGTATGGCGAAATCTTTTACAGATCCACCGGCAGATAGATGACGAATCCTGACTATGAGTAAAAAGACAACGATCGCAATCGTCCACAGGATGAAGATTGCTAAACCCCAGAGGGGGAAGGTCATATCGATAGTAGCCATGATTGAACCCTTAAAGTTTTGTCAAAGATAGCACTTAATCCACTGTCAAGCAGAGAGCGATCGCATCACGGTTAAGCTATTTTGGTGGCGATAAATCCAACGTGAGCTTTTCTAAATGTTAATTCTCCATATCCGCGAATTATTCTGACTCGAAAGCCAACTTGCCGCAGTTCTTTGGCAATTTCAGCACTTTTATACAATCTAACGCGATGAATTTCTGCACTTTTGCGATAAAGCTCGCCAACTTGACGGAAGATAGTCATTTTACGAGTTAACGTACTTGTTTTTTTATCTTCTTCTTTTTCCAGCAAAATTGCCCATTCTTCCCCTTCGTAATAAATTTGGTGGGGATTGGAAACGGTTAAAGATCCTGGTTGCAGAATATCAAAAATAAATAATCCGCCTGGGCGTAATGCTTCGTATATTCGAGCAAATAGTTGTTGTATTTCGCCTAAGCCATGTTCGTCAAATTGATAATTTAAGCATTCTCCGATTGAGGTGATGGCATCGCATTTTGGCAGCTCGACTCTCACTAAAGATGCTGTTTGGAAATTAGCCTTTGGTGCTTTTTTTCTGGCTAAATCTATCATAGCATCGGATATATCTATCCCCAAAACATCATATCCGGCTTCGGTGAGGGCTTTTGCCCAAATGCCGCTACCGCATCCTAAATCGACAATTAGACCTTTTTCTATACCTTTTTGGCGCAATATTTCTAGCAATCCGGGTGCGGATTGAGTGGCGAAAGTGCCAAATCCTACATCGTGAATGTAAGCAAGATCTTCTTTGTAGCCGCTATCCATATACAAAACCAGCGACTGAACTATTTTATTATTTTATCTTGCTTAGGACTTACGCAACTGGCATATTTTTCTGTAGGGTGCGTGACGCTGCGAGAATATTTGATCGTAGCAATGAGACTTGTAGCGTCACGCACCAAGCACCGATTGTGATATCATTTCCGCTTGTATCGGCATCGCACGGGAGGCGGGTTTATCAACATAATTCGCTTGGCATCAAAAGTATCTGGTAAAACCCGCCCCTACAACGCCATTAACTGTACAAGTCCGATACGAAGGGACGAGGGTATGACACGCAGCTTTAGTCATGTTGCTACTACGGGAGCGATCGCTAAGAGATTAAATATAGTGGATGGTGCGTTACGAAGAAAGCTAACGCACCCTACAGATAATTTCAGATAACTACAGGTTGGTTTTGATGGGGAGTGTGATGATAAATTCAGAACCTTGACCGAGGGTGGAGTTGACTTCTAGAAAACCATTGTGTTTTTGAGTCACAATTTGATGCGCGATCGCTAACCCCAATCCTGTCCCTTTACCAACTCCCTTAGTAGTGAAGAGATGATCGAATATCTTCTGTTTCACTTCTTCTGACATTCCCGTGCCATTGTCTTTAATTTTAACGCAAACTGCGGTTTTATTTTCGACGCATTCAGTTGTAATGGCAATCCAATTTTGATCCGCTTGAATCTCTGCAAAACTGCGTCCTATATTTGAATCCTCCAGCGCGTCGATGGCATTTGCTAGAACGTTCATAAATACCTGATTTACTTGTCCGGCAAAGCATTCTACTTTGGGAATCAGACCGTAATTTTTGATGACTTTAATCGCCGGACGATTTTCGTTGGCTTTGAGGCGATGTTTGAGAATCAAAATTGTGCTGTCGATTCCTTCATGCAAGTTGAAGGCAACTGGAGTGTCGCTATCAGCGCGGGAGAAGGTTCGCAGTGAAGTGCTGATATTGGCGATGCGATCGACTCCTTCTTGCATCGAGCCTACCAATTTGGGTAAATCTTCGCGCACAAATTCTAGATCGATTGTTTCGATTTCATCTTCAATTTCTGCATCTGGATTGGGGTATTTTTCTTGATATAAATCGACTAAGCCAAATAAGTCTTTGATATAGTCGAGGGCTGGCTGAATGTTGCCTTTAAGGAAGCCGACTGGATTGTTTATTTCGTGGGCTACGCCTGCTACTAAATTGCCTAGAGCCGACATCTTTTCGTTCTGCACCAGTTGCAGTTGCATTGTTTGAAGTTCTTGTAAGGTTTGCTCTAATTGTTGAGATTTCTGGCGCAGTTGATCTTCGGCACGTCTGCGGGCGTCGATGTCATTGCAAGTGCCAATCCATTCTTTGACGGTGCCGTTTTCTGCTAGGATGGGAACTCCTCGGACAGCAAAGTAACGGTAAATTCCATCAGCTCCTCGAATGCGGTATTCTGTCTCGTAGTGGCTCTTTGTTTCAACTGCTTGGAGCCAAACTTTGGTTGTGTTTTCAATATCATCGGGATGAAGCGCGTTAAGCCATCCGGTTCCCTTCACTTCTTCTTCTGTCTGCCCAGTATATGCCATCCAGTGGACTGTATCGAGGTTTTCTCCTTCAGGACTTGCTAGCCAGATGATCTGGGATGTAGCAGTCGCGAGGTAACGATAGCGGGCTTCACTGAGTTGTAGTTTCTCAAAAGATTGTTCTAGTTGTTGGGAATAAGTTTGGGATTGTTGATAGAGTCGGGCATTTTCTAGGGAAATTGCGGCTTGGGATATGAGAAATTTTAGTAACTCGACGCGATCGCGAGTAAATGCTTGGCTGGCAAGGGAGTTTTCTAAATACAACACGCCGATCGGCTTGCCTTGATTCAGAATCGGGGTACACAACAGACTTTGGGGCTGGTGTTGGGTGAAATAAGCATCGCTCACAATGCTGGGATGGGTTTTAGCATCGGTAATCAGGGTTTCTAAGGTACGTTCGACATAGTGAATTACGGCTATGGGAAAATGGTTGCACTCATCTACAGGCTTAGGAGAAAAACACTGAATGGCATTATCTAAATATTTGATAACCACTTCTAACTCGCCGTCGCGATCGAGAAATAAAGCTGCTTTATCTGCTCCAGAGTTTTCGACAATTACTTGCATTAAAGTGGCAAGTAGTTTATCGAGATGGATTTCGCTGTAGAGTGTTTGAGCTGCTTTCAGGACAGTACTGAGATCGAGCAGGTTGGAAATGGACGTGGAAGTACTGGAGACAGTTTGGTGCAGGGTAAAAAGGGTATTAACCGAAGTGGTGAGGGGTGAGACATTGCTAAGAAGCGATCTTTGCAAAATTGGCGTCAACAGTTGAGGATAGCGGGTTGCCAAATCTTCAACTTTGGCTTTAGCTCCCCATCTGGCGTAGCAATAATAGGCTTCTTGCATATAACCTGCGGCGACTTTTTCTTTACCCCAATCGAGGTAAAACTTAGCAGCAAGTTCATTGGCAATAGCTTCTTCCTGGAGGTATCCGTTTTCTTTGGCTCCAAAAATCGCGCGATCGTACCAATCGCCTGCTTCATAATTCTTGCGTAAAACCCGGAATTTTTCTGCCTCTACTAAGTCAAGTTTATGTTGGTGATTCATTGGGGCATGGTGCGCCCATTGAGCTAGAGTGGTTTGATGAGTTTCCACCAGAGCGAGTAGAGACGTTGAATTCAACGTCTCTACTTTAATTTCTGACTGCGTAGAGCATATCGCCAAGTAGGTTAACCCGGCATAGAAATGGAAAACTGGAGTATGAATTGTTCCTGCTACTGCCATCAAATACTGATTCGCTTGGGCAATGTAGTCTAGGGCATTAGTGTAGTTGCCAAAGAGATAGGCAAGCAGCAGTTTATAGATATAGGCAGTAGCGAGGGCAGTAAGTTCATTATCCTGATGATGCTTAGGAATCATCACCGTTTCATCGTAGGCAGTTCCGATTAATAAATCCGGTTGATTGACAATTTCCCTCAAGTTCTGCACCATCTGTTGTTTCATCTTCAAATAAGCCAGAGGAGAATCTTGCTTCACTTGAGCTAAGACAATACAGTAATTTTCGATTTTTGGTTCCCAATCATCCAGATACACTCCAGCTAAGAAATTATCATCAAAATAAATATCGATATTGTTGCCAGCATATAGGAAATCACCAGTTTCCATTCCCGCCAAATAGCCATCTTTCGTCGTTGGGATTGTTGCCAAGAGTGCTTCAGTACGATGCTGGAGATAATAGCCAAACACAGCTAAAGTTAGGGACTTGAATTCCCGCACATTCAAGTGATTGACTAAGCTTAGTGCCACTCGCCCAAAACAATAGCCTTTTTCTACCTCTCCCAAAAAGGCAGACAGCACTATGCCATAACCTGCGTACCCGATGGTTGATGCGGGTGTATTTCCAAATTGGAGAGATAAACTCACCATTGTGGAGCAATGCAGGGGCAGTAAGTCAGGATTTCCCATAGAAATGGGCAGAAACAACATGGCTAACAGTTGCATAGCTGCAATTGTCTCTCGATCGCTCATTACAGGGAGGTTAATCAGTTCCTCAATCTGTCGCTCGTGGAGTTGTTCGGCAACGGTTTGTAGTGCTTTGTCTGTCAAGGCTTTGTCAGGTTCAGATGAGAATTCAACCCCCAATTGTGCTAAAGCATTTTGACCTACAGCGATCGCTTCTAACATCTGACACTGGGTTGTCAGTGCGTTGATTTGAATCTCATAAATTTTCACTTTGTCTAGTATTGTCTGCGCCGATTCCAAAACTATTGCTGCCATTTGTTCCATGCCATCAAAATCGGCATTTAAGTAAGCAGTTTCAGCCGCAGCCACATAAAGATTCATGGTTAATTCATACTGAGTTTGCCAACAGTTGGCAAAGAGCAAATCAATCCCCGTTTGCACAAAACTTCTGGCGGCTGCATAGGCTGTAGAATGTCTGGCTTTCTGTCCGGCTGCTAAGTTAAGTTGAGCTAAGTCTTCTCGTTCCCCAGGTTGAGTAATTAAATCTTGAGATAAATTCAAATGTCCGACAATATCAAACAGCTTTTCTTCCTTTTCTATCTCTGATAAGTTTTGTTGGAGCAATCGTCCGATTTTGAGATGAGTTGCCTGTTTTTGGTCGTCAGGAATTAGAGAATAGCCAGCTTGTTGAACGCGATCGTGCAAAAACCGATACGGTACTGAAATTTCCTGAGTCGAAACGTCATCGCCAGACTGGAAGAATTTGTAAGTTTCACTAATTGGCAAAATTAAGCCTTCTTGCAACGCTTTCCACAAATCAGCAGCCGCATCAACGGGCGATTTTTCCGACACAATCGCCAACGTCGTCAAATCAAAAGAATTACCGATGCAAGCGGCTAATTTAAGCATTTCTTGAGTTTGTTCGGGCAATTTTTGCAACTGCGTTGCCATAAACTCGACCGCATCATCGGTGAGGGCGGCGGCTTTTACCTGGGCTAGATCGCATTCCCAGTGGTGTTGTTGGTGGTTGAATGCGATCAAGCGATCGCTATACAGCGCCTTCAGAAACTGCGTCGCAAAAAACGGATTTCCCTTGGTTTTCTGATAGATTAAATCCGTCAATGGTTGCGCTAATTCTTTTGAGCAATTTAGCGTATCTGCTACCAAATCATTAATATCCGCATGTTTCAACGGTGCGAGGGTAATTGTATTAATCGTTGCTGCTGCTTTTTTGATTTCCTCCAGCGTCAGCATCAACGGATGCGCTGGAAACACTTCATTGTCTCGATAAGCACCCAGTACTAATAAATATCCGGTTTCCGTTTGGCTCAATAACAGTTTCAGTAAAGAAAGCGATGCCGAATCTGCCCACTGCAAGTCATCCAAAAACATCACCAACGGATGCTCTTTAGTAGTAAAGACTTGAATGAACTTCTGGAACAGCAAGTTAAACCGATTCTGCGCCGCACTGCCGGACAATTCTGGCACAGGTGGCTGCTTGCCAATAATCCGTTCTAGTTCGGGAATCACATCAATAATAACCTGCCCATTTTCGCCCACCGCTTGCAGGATTTTGCTTCGCCATTGTGCAATTTTAGGTTTACTTTCTCCCAACAATTGCGCCATCAAATCGCGGAAGGCTTGCACAAAGGCAGAGAAAGGAATATTGCGCTGAAATTGGTCGTATTTCCCTTTAATAAAATAGCCGCGCTGACGCACAATTGGTTTGTGAACTTCATTCACTACGGCAGTTTTACCAATCCCGGAAAAGCCTGCAACTAGCATCAACTCAGATTTGCGAGCCTCGTTCCCAGGCTCAGCCTGGGAAGGCTTAACAGGAGGCTCTGCCTCCTGATTTACTAGAGGCTGAGCCTCTGGGTAGGCATTCCCAGGCTCAGCCTGGGAACGAGAGGTATGAGCCTGGGAACGAGATGTAACTCGCTCGAAGGCTTCTAGCAACATTTTGACTTCGGTTTCTCGACCGTAGAGTTTTTCTGGGATAATGAAGCGATCGCTTCTATCCTGTTCCCCAATTTCAAACTCGATAATCGTTCCCGTTTCTTTCCATTGATTCAGACAATTTTCTAAATCGTACTTCAATCCCATTGCACTTTGATAGCGATCTTCAGCATTTTTTGCCATCAATTTTTCTACAATTTGCGATAGCACTGCGGGTACTTTTGGATTCACATTATGGACAGGAATCGCCCTCGCAGCTAGGTGACAGTGAATCAACTCCATTGGATCGTCGGATTCAAAGGGCAATTTTCCAGCCAGCAGTTGATAGAATGTAACTCCCAAAGAATAAAAATCGCTGCGATAATCAATACCGCGATTCATGCGTCCGGTTTGTTCTGGTGATAAGTAGGCAAGGGTTCCTTCTAGAAGGTTGGGATTTTGGATTTCTTGGGTTTCTCTAAGTAAAAGTGACGAAATGGAAAAGTCAATTAATTTGGCTTTTTTGTTTTGTGGATGAATCAAGATATTGGCAGGTTTAATATCTTTATGAATAACGCGGTGTTGGTACAGGTGGTGCAGTATATCCGCGAGTTGAATTGCGATCGCCAAAAATGCAGCAATTTCTAGGGGATGTCCTTGGGTAAATAGCGATAGAGAAATCCCGCCAAAGTCTTCCATCACCAGAACGTAGCCATTGCCAAAATGTTCTAAACTATAAGGTTGGATAATTCCCGATATATTGTTACTATATACCTCAGTAATTCCACGCATAACCGCGTACTGATTGCGAAACTGCACCAACTCGCTAAAGGTGGGCATTTCGTTTCGCAGCAGTTTCAAAATTACCTGTTTTTGGTCAGATTCTCGAATTGCTCGATATACTAAAGTTCTCGACCCTGCGTAAAGTTGTTCGGTAATTTGATATCCGGCGATCGCACCACCCGGCAGCATGTTCATCCCAGTCACTCTCCCTGAATGCCTTCAAGTATCATTATTCAGGATGCCCGTTATGAAGCTGAGTTTAACAGCAGCGGGGTAGATTGACGCGCCAGCCTGTCCTGATGCGCTATTTGATCGTTTGATCTGGGGTGAAGCGATATGCCTCCGGCACGCTTCGCGATCGCAAAATAGAGCCGCTAGCTTTAACATAACTGCATATCGAGGATATTGGAGAGCTTCGCGCATGGCAGAAAACGTAACTCGGCGTAGATTTTTGTTATACACTTGGGCTGCATGGGGAACAAGTTTATTGCTGAAAGCTTGCGGCGGCAATACTCAAACCACAACAACGGCGAAAAATTTCCAAGCTGCGATTGTTTTACCGGGAATTATCACCGATAAAGCTTGGAATCAATCTGGTTATCAAGGCTTACAAACGGCGAAAGAAAAGCTAGGAATTGAAACCGCTTATATAGAAAAAGTCCAGCCAGCAGATCAAGCAGAAGCAATTTCCGACTTTGCGCGGCGAGGTTATCAAGTAGTATTTGCCCACGGCGGACAATTTGATGCCGCAATTCAACAAGTAGCGGCGCAATTTCCCAATACTTTTTTTGTAGGTGTCAATGGTAACGTCAAGGGAAATAATATTGCCTCGTTACGCATCGATCACCTGCAAGCAAGTTATATCTGCGGCATTATTGCGGCTGCGATGACAAAATCTAAGAAATTGGCTTATCTTGCTGCACAGTCATTTCAAGCAACGGATGAAGAATTGCGGGGATTTCAATTAGGGGCGAAATCTGTAAAGCCGGATATTAAAATTGCGTCCAGTTATACAGGTGACTGGAATGATGCAGCCAAGGCGAAAGAAGCAACCCTAGCTTTAATTTCTTCTGGAGTGGATGTGGTTTATCAGTGGTTAGATAATGCCTCGCCCGCCGTGTTGCAAACTGCTGCGGAAAAGGGTGTATTTGCGTTTGGGAATACGGCAGATCAATTAGATGTTGCGCCAAAAGCGGTGTTAACCAGTGCAGTGAAGCGAATTGATTTAGCAATTGCTTATTTAGCAGATTTGGCGGTGAAGGGTAATCTTAAAGGAGAGATTTACACGATTGGTTTAGAAAATCCAGAAATTTTACATCTGGGCAAGTTTGGGGCGATGGTTTCCCAGGAGGTGCAGCAACAAGCAATGCAGACAAAACAGGCGATTTTGGCTAAAAAAATTCTGTTTGAACCTTGCAAGGAAAATGGCAAGGATACTCGTTGCGCGAAGCAAGCATAATATCTTGTAGGGGCGGGTTTTACCGATATATTGGTAGGAAACAGATAACATTAATAAACCCGCCCCGACATGCGTGAAGCCTTAACGAATCAAATTCGCGGCTACACAAACAACACCCGCCTGCGCGGGTTGAAATTATCAAAAAGTCCGCGTAGGCGGACTTCGTTTGTGTAGCGCCAGACTTTAGTCTGGTAATCTTAATCAAAAAGCCACAATTACTATGACCTATTTACGGCTGGAAAACATTACCAAACACTTTGGCGATTTTGTCGCCAATGACAATATCAGTTTAACCATCAGTCGCGGTTCAATCCATGCGTTACTCGGCGAGAATGGGGCGGGTAAAACCACTTTGATGAATATTTTGTGCGGACTGTATCAGCCAGATGCGGGGCAAATTTATCTCGAAGATAAGCCGATAAATATATCTTCGCCTAGCGATGCGATCGCTCACAAAATCGCCATGATTCACCAGCACTTTATGCTAGTCCCCCAACTCACCGTCACGGAAAATATTATCCTTGGCAAAGACTGGAATTGGCGGCTAACTTTAAAGCAAAAAGCCGAGACAATTTCATCCCTTTCAAAATCCTACAATCTGGAAGTCGATGCTTTAGCAAAAGTGGGAGATTTACCCGTAGGCTTGCAGCAGCGAGTGGAAATTATCAAAGCACTTTACCGCCAAGCACAACTTTTAATTTTAGATGAACCAACAGCGGTATTAACTCCAGCAGAAGTAGAAGTTTTGATTAATATTTTACGCCAACTTGCCTCAAATGGCAAGACAATTATTTTTATTAGTCATAAGTTAGAAGAGGTAATGAATCTCTGCGATACCGTCACCGTGTTGCGACGAGGACAGGTAGTTGCGACGACAATCACCGCCACTACTAACCGTCAGCAATTAGCCGAATTGATGGTGGGAAGGGAAGTATTGTTTCAGTTAGATAAACCTGCCAAAAAATTGGGTTCGTTGGTGTTGGAAGTGCAGGGATTGCGAGTTCAGGATGACCGAAAATTATTAGCTGTGCGTGATGTTTCGTTTCAATTGCACGCAGGAGAAATATTAGGAATTGCTGGAGTGGATGGGAATGGACAAAGGGAATTGGCGGATGCTTTAGCCAGTTTGCGCCCTCTCGCTGCGGGTACAATTCGCCGATCCCCCCCTAGCCCCCCCTTGCCAAGGGGGGGGACAAGAATAATTAACCTCTCCTTACAAAGAGGGGAGACAAAATCTTCTCTTTGCCCCCCCTTGGCAAGGGGGGGTGGGGGGGGGATCGCTTATATTCCTGAAGATCGACAAAAGATGGGTTTGGTTTTGGGATTTAGCATTGCTAGAAACTTGATTCTGAAAGTGTTTAATTTGTTGCCGTTCTGTCGTCGTTGGTTGCTTCAATCTGGGATAATAAATGATAATGCCACATCGGCAATTAACGGGTTTGATATTCGGGCTGAAAGCCCCTCCGTTAAAGTTAGTCAATTATCGGGTGGTAATCAACAAAAAGTTGTATTGGCGCGGGAACTTTCTGGGGAACCAGATTTAATTATCGCCATGCAACCAACGCGGGGATTAGATGTCGGCGCGACGGAATACGTACAGCAAAAATTATTAGCCGAACGCGAAAGAGGGGCGGCGATTCTGTATATTTCGACAGAGTTAGAAGAGGTGATGATGATGAGCGATCGCATTGCCGTCATCTATGAAGGAAAATTCGTAGATATCTTAGATGCTAGCACTGCTACTGTAGAACAAATCGGTTATTTGATGACAGGTGGTAAGGTTTTAGGAAGAGAAGAGTAGCGGGTGCAGTAGTTGTTATGTAAAATTGAGGAAAAACTATTTTGAGGTAAATGTGCTTAATAATTCTACCATTTGAGCTTGGCGAGCGCTGTAGTTTTTTATAGGAGAAATAGATATGTCATTACAGGGGAAAGTTCGACAGGTATCGCCTTATGTTCTAGAGAAGGTCAAAGAATATCCAGATATTATGACATTACTTTCTTTGTCTGAAGATATATCTGACCCTAATGACTGGCTTATAGAATTGATTGAGAAAATCAATGATGACATTACTCTCATTCTTGCTGAAGGAAAAACTGAGTTTTTTGATTTAGTTACAGGTTGGCATTCAATGCACTGGTTTCTTACAGGTGAATCGGAGGAATACAATTTACCGTTCATAGTTAACGAAAGTACAAACGGATACGAGCCTTTATTGGTAAATGCTGTTTTGGGTGGAACGAGAATCAAGGCTGATTTTGATTTAAGATATTTCACGCCTGATGAAGTTAAGCAAGTAGCAAAAGCTTTATCCAGGATTGCCAGACAAGAAAATTTTGCAGAAAGATGGAAAAAACTAAAACAGCCACCTAGAACGAGTAGAATATATCTTTGGTATACAGAAGATGATCGAGATGAAAATTTTATAGACTTTACCAATTTTGTAGATTATTACAAAAATGCTTCGGAAAGAGGTAATGCTATCTTGATATCTATTTACTAGCTGCGTTAAGGGGTATTATCTACCCGATCGCTTTTCTATTTCCAGCCGTATGTACGAATATTATTGAAATTAATCGTGTCAATCCCTTCTCTTTGCAGGTAATTCGCTAACTTTAGATCGTCAGTAAGTACTAAGTATTGATTTCTAGATAAGTTGACAATTCCACAATCCGTCAAACCAAATTTAGCAAAATTATCCGCGTTGGCAACATTTATACTTTCAAGATAAAACTCATCTAATCGCGCAATTCCTTGAGCAAATATGGCTAAACATTGAGAACGTTCTGGTTCCCCCAATTGGTTTAGCAAGCTATTGACCTCTGTCAGAATGTTGGGAGTTGTTACAATTTTTTGAAAAAATGACAAAATTTGTAATAAAGTATCGTAATCTTCTGGTATAAACTTCTCAGTCCGATTAAATTTTGAGATTCGAGAGCGATTAACTGTGCCAACGAACCAGAGCAGTAAAATGTTTGTATCTACTAAAATCCCTTTTTGTCTATACTGCCCAAACAGAGAACGAATTAAATCTTTCATAGTTCTCTAATTTTCATTGACTTGACATCACCTGTTTCCGCATCTATTTTAAATATTTTATAGTCTCTCTCAAACTTACTCGAAGGAATAATCTCGGCAAGGGGGTTTTGAGTTTTGTCTACAGGACGATTATACCCTAATGTAACTAACCAAAATTGTTGATCGTCTGATAGTTCGACTTCTTCCAGTCTAAGATCTTCTATGGAACCCATCAAATCTTGTATAGACTGAATATAGTTTTGTGCTGTATACACAGCAGAACGTACATCTACTTTCATATTTTCCTAGTTATTCTATCTAGCTTACATGACAAAAATTCATCGGATTCTACCCCTTACATTACCCATTCTATCACCGCTGATAGCGATCGCACTCGCCCTCGGAGTCGGCGCTATCCTCATTCTGCTAGCAAAAGCCAATCCCATCACCGCTTACACCATTCTGATTCAAGAATCTCTCACCAACTATTACGGTTTTGGTAATATGCTAACCAAAACGGCACCTTTATTGTTATCCAGTTTAGGTGTATTGCTAGCATTAAAAGCAGGCTTATTTAATATCGGCGCCGAAGGACAAATTTACATGGGTGGACTCGGTAGCGCTTTGGTGGGATTATTCTTGCCAGGAATACCAGGATTGATTCACGTACCCCTAGCATTATTTGGAGGATTTCTTCTAGGTGCAATTTGGGGATTGATTCCCGGATATTTGAAAGCAATTCGAGGTGTAAATGAAGTAATAACTACGTTATTACTCAACTACGTAGCGCTAAATTTTATTGGATATTTAGCCAACAATCCTTTAAAAGAACCCGGTGCGCCGAGTGCTTATTCTTCGCTGATTTCTGAATCTGCTAGATTGCCAATTATTATGCCTCAAACCCAAGCTCATGCGGGGATTTTTATTGGGTTATTGGCGACGGTAATATTGTGGGTAATCTTGGCGCGATCGCCTCTAGGATACCAAATCGAAGCCGTCGGTTTAAACCCAGTTGCGGCGCGTTATGCCGGAATGTCAGTAGAAGGCACGATCGTTGCTGTGATGGCGATCGCAGGAGGATTGGCGGGATTGGCGGGTGCGGGTGAGGTAATGGGGCTAAAATATCGATTATTTGACCGATTTTCCCCCGGATATGGATTTGATGCCATTGCGATCGCTCTCCTGTCTCGCGGTAACATTGGCGGTATCCTCCTCACCTCCGTCTTTTTCGCCATCCTCCGCACAGGTGCAAATGTCATGCAACGCAGTGCAGGTGTTCCCGTTACTGTCGTTTACGCCATCCAAGGATTAACCGTATTATTTATAGCCATTAGTTTTGCCATTGAAAGACGGATAAATCGCTTGTAATTGCAGATTGCAAATTGCAGATTTCAGATTTAATTCAACTTCAACATGCAAAGAAACCGGGTTTCTCTGAAAAATCGTCGGTAACCAGAGATCTACGCAGAAACCCGGTTTCTAGGAGCGCCAAATCTAAACTCTAAAATCTGAAATCTAAAACGATTAAAAAGAATACCCTTTCGACTCAAACATCTCCTCGCAACACACAGGAGTAATATCTTTAAATCCCAAACTTTCCAAGTGCGATATCCATTCAGAGGGAGTATCGTCTTCAAATTCTAGCGCCCCTAATAATCTTGCCACGTCAACAACTTCTGGAACCGTCCAAAGCATATAACCTTGCCAATTCACCCCCAAACAAAGCCACCCCGGCACATTACCATTGTTAAACTTATTTGCACCTTCACAACTAGCTCTGAAGCAGTAGATTTGACCTTTTGCCATAGTGAATCTGTTTCTCTATTTTGTTGCTCAAATTATGCGGATTGCAACGAGCGTATTGTCAGAGTATCTTGACATACACAAAGGCTGCGAGGCTCGCATATTCCTATAAAATTTAAAACAGCATTTCGTTCACCCTCTAAAAACTATTGAATTTCTTCAACAAGTTAGTGCCATCTATCCGGGGGGAGAAGAGCGAGCCATCGATAATCTAAAATCAATTAATGATTAACTTTCTAACTGACTATCTAGTTGCCAGCTTACGCCTTGCAGTTCCCTTAGCCTTTGCAGCGCTTGGAGGACTGTTATCAGAACGTTCTGGCGTGTTAAATATTGCTTTAGAAGGAATGTTACTATCTGGTGCATTCGCTAGTGCTGTCGGCGCTTTTTTTACCGGCAATAGTTGGCTAGGAATTTTATTAGCCATCTTCCTTGGCGGATTGGTAGGAATTCTCCACGCCTATCTTTGCGTCACCCTACGAGTAGATCAATTAGTTTCCGGATTGGCGATTAATCTTACCGCAGCGGGATTAACTTCATTCTGGGCGCGGATTTTGTTCAATAGCGGACAAGCGCAGTCGTTACCAGGCATTAATATTATCGGCATTCCCGGCTTAAAAAATCTCCCAATTGTGGGAGATATCCTGTTTAACGAAGATCCGCTTGTTTACCTGTTGTTTTTATTAATTCCTATTCTAACTTATATCCTATTTCGCACCAGCATCGGTTTATCCTTGCGAGCAGTTGGAGAATACCCCCGCGCCGCAGATACAGCCGGAATTTCTGTGAAATTAGTGCGGTATGTAGCCGTGACTCTCAGCGGTTGTCTTGCCGGATTGGGAGGCGCGTATCTAGCTTTAGTACACGTCAAATTTTTCGTAGAAGATATGAGTGCAGGCAAAGGTTTTATTGCCCTAGCTGCGTTAATTTTTGGCAGGTGGCATCCCGTCAGCACATTTTTTGCTTGCCTGTTATTTGGTGCAACAGAAGCATTGCAACTGCGAATTCAAGCGTTTAACTTAAATATTCCCTATCAATTTTTAGTCATGTTGCCTTATCTGATTGCCCTATTCGCGTTAGTGGGATTGGCAGGAAAGTCTACCCCGCCCGCTTCTCTGGGCATTCCTTATATTCCCCAAAGTCGCGATCGCTGACTGCATGACTGCACTCAGCGATCGCTCAAATTAACCTACGACCAAATCTTTAATGGCTCTAAGCTTATCTACTTTAATATTGATACCAAATTGTATCAAAACTTACCTTTATTGTTCAAGAAGTGTTGTGTGATACCAATTTTTTGAAAAATAAATAATTTTATGAGCTTTTTACTACTTTTGATAGACTTTTATACTACTTTCGATTGATGGACAAAAGCCAATTATGAATGATAGCTTACAGTGAAGTAAAAGAGATATTTTTATACCTAAAAACTGAAAAAAGCTAGACAAGGAGAGAGACAAGCTCATGAGTAACTCAAAACTAAAAGTTTTACTTGTCATTGAACAATGCAATCCAGATTGGGCTTCTGTCCCCCTTGAAGGATATAATTACTACAAGGAAATTAGCAAGTTAGTCGATGCAACGCTTGTCACCCATGAAAGAAATAAGCAGGCGATTGAAAATAAAAAAAAGCATCAAAACGTTGTTTATATACGCGAGAGTAAATTCAGCAAAATCTACCATGAGTTTGTCTCACATGTTGCAAATATGGGACGATTCAATTGGCCTCTTTACAACGCATTGAATTACCTAATCTATGCCGAATTTAATCACCAGGTATACGAAAAATTCAAAAATCAAGTACTCCGGGGAGACTATGACTTAGTTCATGCAATAACTCCGATGATGCCTCGATATGCGGTTAAAATAATTAAAGCATGTAAAAAGACTCCTTTTCTTATAGGGCCAGTTAATGGCGGTGTTCCTTTTCCAGCAGGTTTCCAAGATATAGCCAAACAAGAATTTGCTTACTTGAATTTTTTAAGGGCAGTTGGTCGATTCTTGATCCCAGGGTATAGAGAAACTTATCAGAAAGCAGACAAAATATTAGCGGGTTCGACTTTTACATTAAATCTGTTGAAAAATTTGTTTTCACTCCCTGATGACAAAATTAGCTTGTTTTATGAAAATGGCATTTCAAGTAGTTTTTTACATGCCGAGCCTACCCGGAAAGACAACAACAAGGTTAACTTACTCTTTGTGGGCAGATTAGTACCTTATAAAGGTGCGGATATGTTGATTGAAGCGATCGCTAAACTTGCAGACTCAATCAAGGAAAAAATCTTGCTAACAATTGTGGGAGATGGTTCGGAGAAAAGCAGCTTAGAAGCTAAAGTCCAGGAGTTAAATTTAGGCGAAATTGTCAAATTTACAGGCTGGGTTAACCAAGAAGAGACACTTCTATATTATCGCAAATCAGATATATTTTGCTTCCCTTCAATTCGAGAATTTGGGGGCGCAGTGGTACTGGAAGCGATGGCTTGTGGACTTCCTTGCATTGTGGCGAACAATGGTGGAATTGGGGAATATGTAACAGAAGAAACCGGATTTAAGCTCGATCCGATTTCTAGAGACTATTTAACGCAAGAGTTAACCCAAAAAATTCAAATTCTGGTTGAAAACGAAGAACTAAGGCAAAAGATGTCTGCCAAATCAATAGAAAGATCTCGAGAATTTACCTGGGAAGAAAAAGCCAAAAATATCGTCGAAATCTACCATGTAACGATTGATAATCGCAATCAGAAACACCCCTTGCCTTACTTAGTGCCATACATGCGATCGCCTGCATCCCCAAGTCCAGGAATGATATAACCGTTTTCGTCCAAATACTCATCAATCGCAGCCGTATAGATAGGCACATCCGGATGTTGCGCGTGAAAATGGGTAATGCCTTCGGGTGCTGCTAACAAGCATAAAAATTTAATTGATTTTGGGTTAACTTCTTTCAGTCTATCTACCGCAGCAACTGCTGAATTACCCGTTGCTAGCATCGGATCTACTATTAACACATCTCGCTGCTCGATATCGTGGGGTACTTTAAAATAATATTCAACTGCTACGTGGGTAATTGGGTCGCGGTACAATCCAATATGTCCCACCCTGGCTGAAGGAATTAATTCTAAAATTCCGTCTAAAAGACCTTGCCCTGCCCGCATAATCGATACTATTACCATTTTCTTATCGGGGGCAAGCATCGGCGCAATCATCGGCGCAAGTGGCGTTTTAATTTCTTCGTATTTCAGCGGTAAATCTCGCGTCACTTCGTAGGCTAACAAAATGCCAATTTCTTGCAAAAGTTGACGAAATTTCCCCGTACTGGTTTGCGCTTGACGCATCAGCGTCAACTTGTGCTGGATTAATGGATGATCTATGACTGTAACTTCGGCTATCATTTGTTGTTACTTATTAGTTATTGCTACTTTTAGATTTCAGATTCTAAATTTAACTTAAATCTAAAATCTAAAATCTAAAATCTAAAATTAAAACACCGTTCCATCACTTTCTATTTTAATTGGCGGCACTCCACCTGCTCTTAATTGTGCGGCAATTTTTCTGCCAGCATTCCAAGTTCCTCCTTGTAAAATTTTGACTAGGGGTAATTCGGATTGGTTCAGGTTCAACTTGTCTCGAATCGCTGCGGCAATTCGATCTAAGAGAATCACGGTTAATGCCCGCCATTCAACGATCGCTTCAGATCCAGGCAAGTGACTTTTCTGAAGGATATCCTCCCTGGCGACTTGGATCAATCCCATATCCAGGCATAATCCACCATTGCGATATTCTGGCAATCCCGTCATCTCCTCTAATCCAGTTATTTCTACGCCGAGTTCTTGGAGGGGTTCTAGCAGCGAGTAGGTTAACCACTGGGATAGTTTGTGGAATGGGATATAGCGATCGCTCTCTTTCTCCCCCCCTAATGCTGGATGAATCCACACATCCCCTAAGTTTACTCCTGTAATGGTCACGCGCCCAGGCCAAATTTCCCCCATTCCCTCTAAAACCGCACTTAGTACCAAGGATGCAGGTAACTGAGTAAATGTACTTAATTTATTTGGGAGCAGATAATCAACTAAGTTGCCGGGGCGCGGGTTTTCGTCGCCAAAAAATAGCGGATTTTGAGTTAGTATCTCTCCTAATCGTTGCAGCAATTTAACGCGCCCCTCTAAACCTACTAACGGGTTTTCTGAACTTACTTGAAATCCTTGGGCTAGCTTTTCTATTGTTATTCCTTGCAATCCTTTTGCATCTGCTTGTAAAGGTTGTTCTGGGTTACTAGAAAAAGCACCTTGACAAAACATCCTAAAACTCGCTACTGCCAACCCTTCGGAACGGCGAAATATTTGTCTAGTTTCTGGTTCGTAATATTGCCAATCTGCACCCGCGCCCGCATCGAGTAAAACGCTGATAATGGCTAGATCGAATTTGAGTTTCGCTGTTGCAATTGGTGTTAAATCTAGCTCTAATTTGGCAAGGCGCGAACTATCCCCCACCTCGAAATGTCGCCAGCGACTGTGAAAAGGGATGTTGAAATCGGGATAATTTTCCCGCATCACGTCGATGACGTAATCCGCTGTTTTGTCTAAGTTGGATAAGTCGCAGCGAAAGTAATTGAGTTGGCGATCGCACGCTAATTTAAATATGCGATCGCACCTTTCCCTAATCGCCGCCGGAGTCCTCAAGTATGCGATCGTTTGTTGGTCATTCATAAAGCAAAACCCTTCGTTCACAGCAGTAGGGAACATCAATCAACTTTGTCGCCAGCACAAAATTCCTCGGTTGCCGTGTCCCTACCAATGATTCAGATACAACCAGATTTGATATTAACGTAAGTTGCTAGTTATCTCAAACAAACTGCTAATGGCTAATCTCACATCTTGCACCTAAGAGATAAACAGCCTCCAAATAAATTTGGGGCTGAAAGCTTAAGTTAGCTAAAGCTAACTACAATCAAGGTTTTATCCCGTTTCAACGGGTTTTAGCTTAAAGCTGCGAAATTTATTTCTGTTGGCTCTGGTGCAAGATGTGAGTAATCCGAGTAAAAACTCTTTAATCGTTATTCCTTACTGAGCCAAGAAACTGGCGAATCGTCACCAGCTGATAAAAACTGAGACTATCGCCAGCGTTGGTACAAAGTCGTTATCAGATTTGATCGAAGACTAATCAGTTGTTGCGATCGCTCGGAATTCGCTTGGTAACTATACTCATGACTTCCCCATTGGGAGCAGGCATGAGGAAACTCCATTCGCTCACCTGGGCGAAATTGAGCTTGTAAAGCCAACGAATCGTGTAACTGACTCCATAGTGCGAGCCAAAAATCATTACCCTGACAACTTCGCGATCGCCCAAGGGAGCTGGTAGAGTATCAAGACCAGGAATCACCGAAGGTAAAGTGTCGCCACCCCCAGGCACGAAGCCCTGAGTTTGCGCGTAAACGAATTGCGGCGGGAAACTTAGTGTAGTTCCCCACCCGATGCCAAAGTTTGTCATGATTAATGTACCTCTTGATTTATCTCTTGTAGGTGGCGATCGCATTTAGCTGTGCAGGCGTGGTGCGATCGCTTTGTCATTAAGCCTATAATAAATCTGTCATTATGACAAGCTTTTTGGGAACTGTCTCGACCTTGAAAGCTCGTACAATGCGTTAATGTGCGGCGGTAAGCTCTCCTCTAAAATCTGTCGCTGTGTCCAGAGCGCATCCAATAAACACAAATAATTGGTCACTTCTGGTGGTACGGTTCGCTGGCTGCTTCCCTCTACAAACCAGTGATATACAGTATCAGCACTTTTGCCAGTTAGTTGGGCAAGCTCTTGCCTAGTCAAGTGCCACTTGGCGATAAATTCTTTTGGATGCATTAAAGCCCCCTGGTGCGGAACACTGTAAGCGCTTCTCTTTCGCAAGCCAGATGTAAGCGATATAAATCGTAGCCATCTGGCAATAGAGAACCGTCTTTAAACTTAGAAAAACCCAGAAAGTTTAACAATCTTGCACCAGCAGAGTACTCGGCGATCGCCCACGCTGAGAGTGGATATGCGACGTGTCCAGATGCAAGCCAGTAACCGATTCCAAGTTTGAGCAGCATAGGCAGCGGACTACCCCAGCCCCGCAGGTCGTTCCGCACAACAATCCCAGAAAAATACCAGTCACTCACCGGACACTGCTCGCATTCAGTGAGTGTGACGGGGGTTAAATCAGACTCTTCCATCTGACCAGTAGAAAACAAGAGCGCTTGCTCTGGGTACAGGGGATAAATGCCAATCGAAGCGGCTATTCTCCCTTGGGATATCAAATTTCTGGAACCGAACTCGTAGCGCCGCCACCAAGCAGAAAATTCCTCTAAGGTTAGACTACAGTTTCCATAAGCTTCGCTGTCGATTCGCCAGAGTTCTTCGAGGCGCTCTAGTGTGTCGATGGTTTCAACAACTATTTCTGACTTCGGTTCAAGCACTTTGAGCAGTTGTTCGCAGGCAGCAACGTGCGGGGAAAGGTTTGTCATAAAGACTCTGATTAATTTGTCATGATGACATAGTAACTAGATAAGGCAAGAGGTAGGGATAAGTAAAGATGAGCTATTGCCTCAATCCGCTGTGTCCGCATCCTGAAAATCCTAGCCGCAGTGATGTTTGTCTGAGCTGCGGTCAAAAGCTTTTGTTGTGCGATCGCTATCGGATTATGCAACCTTTGGGTCTAGAGCAGTTCAGCGCCAAGTTTCTAGCAATTGATGAAAGCCTGCCAGGTCGTGGCTTTTGTGTTATCAAGCAATTGCGTCCATCAACCACGACACCGGCAGCTTCCCAGATGGCGCGACAATTGTTTCAGCATGAAGCGATGACGCTGGGCAAGATTGGCAATCATCCCCAAGTGCCGCGATTATTAGATTATTTTGTAGCCAATCAGCAGTTTTACCTGTGCCATGAGTACGCTGCTGGCTTAACTCTACAGGAGGAAGTTAAACAAAACGGCTCCTATAGCGAAGCAGAAGTCAAACATTTCTTGAGGGAGATCCTGCCGGTATTAGAATATATCCACAGCCAGCAGGTAATACACCGAGACATTAAACCAGCTCACGTGATTCGTCGCGCTCAAGACGGCAAGCTGATGTTGACAGGTTTTGGGCTGGTTAAAAATCAACCCAACCAAAACCAGGCAAACAATTTCTCACCAATCGCCTTAACCGCTTATGCTGTCGGCACGCCTGGATTTGCACCCCCCGAACAAATGGCGCTGCGTCCAGTCTACGCCAGCGATATCTATGCCTTGGGAGTTACTTGCATTTATCTGCTGTGCGCCAAATCTCCCGAAGATTTGGCACACAATCCTTCAACAGGGGAAATGCTCTGGCAGAGTAACGTCCAGGTTAGCCAAGATTTTGCAGAGGTACTGAGAAAAATGTTACAGATTTCAGTTTGCGATCGCTACCAAAATGTTAGCGATATTATCGCAGCGCTGAATTAACTACCTTAAGGCCATATTAAGCCTAACGACTAAAACAGATAACGTTAATAATGCCGTGTCCCGGCTTCTGATTACGGGTAATCTTAAGGACATGATATGACGCAGAGAAACCGGATTTCTATTGATTCTATGCAAAAACCCGGTTTCTCAGAGCTTCGCTAATCTGCCAAATTTCTACCTTTAATTTCTGCCAAAGTTGTTGCATCTGGTACGATATCTGGCGTGTAATAACCAGCGGCTTTTTTGGCAGCAATTTCTACCTGTGCGTCTTCTGGAATCCAATCTTCTGGGATGGGAATGCGTTCAATTACATCAATTCCAGAATTGACGATCGCATTGTATTTCATATCGCTCATCGACACTAAGCGATCGATGCGTGTAATTCCCAACCAGTGCAGTATATCTGGCATTAATTCTTGGAAGCGCATATCTTGCACCCCGGCGACGCATTCGGTGCGGGCGAAGTAGGCATCGGCGCGATCGCCTCCTTCCTGGCGCTTGCGGGCATTGTAAACCAAAAACTTGGTCACTTCCCCTAACGCCCTGCCTTCTTTTCGCAAGTATACTATTACACCTGCTCCCCCTGATTGTGCGGTCTGGATGCAAACTTCTATTCCATGCACTAAATAAGGACGACAGGTACAAATATCCGAACCAAATACATCTGAGCCGTTGCACTCATCGTGGACTCGCACGGCTAAGGGTTTGTTGGGGTCTGTAATAGCTGCTACATCTCCAACGATATAAACCGTGATACCACCGATAGGGGGTAAGAAGGCGTGCAAATCCGGGCGCGTTACCAATTCGGGGAACATTCCCCCCGTTTGCTGAAACAGAATCCGGCGCAAGTCGCTTTCTTTGACGCCGAGTCGGTGGGCAATACCCGGCAAGTACCAAACTGGATCGATGGCGGCTTTTGTTACCACCAAGCTACCGTTGCTTTTTAAGATTTCCCCGTCAACTTGCAAGCGCCCTTTGGCAATGCAATCTTGCAGTTCGGGCAGGGTAATGTGCGCTTTGGTAACCGCGATCGTGGGGCGAATATCGTATCCTTGTTCGTAATACTCGGCGTATGCTTCTCCCACCATTGCGCCAAACGGATCGAGGGAAACTATTTTTTGCGGATCGAACCAACTGGGATATGGCCCAATTTGCACCACGGGGGCGGTATTGGTCAAGTCTGCCCGATGATCGCTTTGCAGGCTTCCAGATGCGATCGCCAATGCCCGATATACTGCATAGGAACCTGAGTGGGTGCCAATAACGTTACGATGGGCAGCGTTTCCCAATGTCCCTATTATCGGCCCCCGTTGCCGCGGATCGCTTTCTCCCCAACGTATCGGTATCGGTTTCGCCCCGGATCTGCCAGGGTGGGAAGTTAAAACGATGTGCTTGTGCTTAGAGACTGATGTTGGTTGTTGCATATCAAGTTCTCCAGAAGATGCACTGATGATTGACTCAATTTGTCAAGTATGCCAAATCTTGTCGCGCGATCGCCCTGACGCCAAAACAAAAATTGTGTCTGGTTTCACATTTTGCCCGTTTTATAGTACATTCGTATTGGTAAAGTACAACCCCAGCAGCCTGGTGCGTTACCCAGGCTGTTTTTTTATTGCACAAAGCTATTTTGGGGTGGCTCGACCGGAAAAGTATAGAGTTAGCGATCGCGCGGATAGAATGGGGTTACAAACGCTACAATTTGGTGAATTGTAACAAACCAATGTGGCGATCGCTACAATTTTCTCCTATACCTTTAGATGGATGGCTGTGGTAATGGGATTGAATTATGCTCATACAGTCTACGTCTTAGGAGGGAAGCTAAAAAATGGAACCCAAATTAGACGGAAAACAGCGATTCTCTGGAATCTTTGAGGAATTTGCAGCGCAAATCTTTACAAAAACGGTTCTTCCGTTTGCAGAAGCGGCTAATCAACCTTTAGAGACAGAAACTATCCAACAGGAAATAGCGCTTTCCGAAAGGTGTAAAGAAGCGGTTGCAGAAGCTGGACAGGTGATAGAGAATCTAATGGCTGAGGTAATTGCCGAGCTAGTTGCCGAAAAGCAAGCGCAATTCGAGGCAATGGCAAAAACAATGACTGAGCTAGCTGAGAACAAGCAGGCACCATTTAATGGCAAGGCAGCCTATACCTATGCTACGCAGGAGAGATCAAAAGTAGCTGTAAAGTTGAACCAGCCAAAAGCCATTAACGCTAACGATTTGCGCTTGCTACTAATGCTGGGATTGGGCGTGCTGACGATCCAACAGTGGCTCGATAAAGGGTTTCAAATTGAGGACTTACCTTGGTATATATTGACTTGCTGTGCGTTGGACGCCTCGATCAAATCTAGCCACAAGAGTGCAAACTTGCAAACCGAAACTAGCTGAGCCAGCGAGACTCCCTAGCTAAAACAGAGATAGGAACTCAAGTTGCTAGTTATCTCATGCATAGCCGCTAATGGCTAATTGCTAATCTGGGTAAAAATCCGATAATAGCAATTAGCCATTAGCAATTAAAAACTGGCGTTACTACCAAATCCGCGCTAACTATCAAGGCGTATCTATTTACGCAGAACTTTTTGTTCAGGGTGACTACTAAAAAGGATAAATTCTGATGATTCAAGCCATACATACTGCCGTCAAAGGCAGAACTAGATATAAAATTCATCAACTTTACGGCTCCAAGTCGTTAAAAACATACCTGGAGCGATCGCTTGTGGAGAAGGAAGAAATTAAGGATGTTTCTGCCAATCCACTAACGGGCAATATTCTTGTCCTTTATCATCCAGACAAAACCCCAGATGAAATTGCATCGCTGATTGCAGAAAGTGTATTAAATTACAATTCCCAGCAGGAGCAAGTCCAGGCAGAAAATTGCGAAACCCTACAACAATTGGCACAAATGGTTGCCGATGCTGAAGCAGAAGCGGTAGAAGATCGGCAACTTCTGGTAACTGATGCTAGTGAATTTGCAGCTTCCTCAGAAGAATTGAGACAAATAATTGCCGATGCTGAAGCAGAAGCGACAGAAAATCAGCAACTTGTGGTAACTGGTGCTACTCAAGTTAAACAGTCTGCAAAGAATGGCGCACCAGCCTTGTAGTTCCCAAAAACGGAAACAGGAAACTGTTACCTGTTGCCTATTGCCTGTTCCCTTCTTCGGTGATGAAAGAGGGATAAGTGCTACGCATCCCATCAACAACAAGGAGAAAATTTGGTGATTCAAGCCATAAATACTGCCGTCAAAGGCAGAGGGATATTTGACACTCTCCTAGCTAAAGCTGAGGAGATTCTGTACTCAACGTCAGAGTTTGCTCTAGCAGGCTTGCACCAACTAGAGTAGTGACCCCAACTCCTACAGCGTTTCTTCCGGGATGCCCTCCCGTAGCTTGCAGAGCAAGATTTAAAATATTTATCGCCGCAGCGTAACCAGCAATTGCTAAGGCAGCTTCTAATCTTTTTTTACCCAGATTGCTCATACTCCTATCTCCTCCAGAGCCATATCTACTTTACTCACATCTTGCACCTACCCGATAAACAGCCCGCAAATAAATTTCACATCTGAAAGCTTAAGATAGCTAAAACTAACTAAAATCAACGTTTTAACCCGTTTCAACGGGTTTTAGCTTTAAGCCGGAACTTTAGTTCTCGGCTTGGTGCAAGATCTGAGTTTATCAACTTTTCAAGTTCCTGACTCGCTGCGTCAACTTGAGTGAGAGAATATAGAAAGATTGCTAAATCGGAGAAGGAAACGCTTATGACGATTCAAGTCGGCGATAAAATTCCGTCGGTTGATTTGTTAACGATGACGGCTGATGGGCGTCAAACCATATCGACTGACGAATTATTTAAAGGCAAAAAAGTAGTATTATTTGCTGTTCCCGGTGCATTTACGCCCACATGTTCGGAACAGCATTTGCCCGGTTTTATTACCTATGCTGATGAAATTAAAGCTAGAGGCGTCAATACTATCGCCTGCATCGCCGTTAACGATGTTTTTGTCATGGATGCTTGGGGGAAAAATCAAAATGTCGGCGATAAAGTATTGATGCTTGCTGACGGCGACGGTGAATTTACCAAGGCACTGGGGTTAGAATTAGACTTGCGGGGCAAGGGTTTGGGCTTGCGATCGCAACGCTATGCCATGATAGTTGAAGACGGTGTAGTCAAATCCCTGCAAATCGATCCACCTAAAACATTTAAACTTAGCAAAGCTGAAGCCGTTCTAGAAAGATTGTAGAGAATTTCATATTTGAGATTTGCGATTGCAGATTTAATATCATGTCCGGTAGTAAAGGTTGTGTCTGGTAGGGGCGGGTTTTACCAGTCACCTTTGAACCCAAGCTAATTATGTTGATAAACTCGCCCCCTGCGCGATGCCGATGCAACCGGACATGATATAAAGCGTTATTTCTGCTAAAATCTGCAATCTTAAATCTGCAATCTGCAATTTTCCTCAATTTTCCTCAAGCTTCAATTTACCATTACTCGCGCTAACATCTCGGCGTAAGGTGATTGATGCAGGTGCGCTTTACCTACCGATCCGAAGAGTTGCAATTTTTCTGCAACTACCGCTTGCATGGATGCGATCGCACTCCCCGTCAAATCGAGTAAATCGGGGGTTTTAGCAGCGTTCAACTGTTCTTTTAAAGAGCGCATATAAGCCTGACGGACTTCAGTATTGACGTTAAATTTACATACGCCCAATTGTATCGACTTGCTAATCATCGAAGCAGGTAAACCGGAAGCGCCGTGCAATACTAACGGAATGCTAATCAACTTACGAATTTTTGCCAATCGGTCAAAATCTAACCTGGGTTCGCTGCGATATTCCCCATGCACATTCCCAATTGTCACGGCTAAAGCATCTACCTCTGTCGCCGCTACAAATTCCACCGCTTGCACCGGATCGGTCATTTTTGCTTCTTTTTCGGCGATGCTTAAACCATCTTCTGTGCCGCTAATTCTGCCTATTTCTGCTTCAACTGCTGCCCCATAAGTATGGGATAACTGCGTCATTTCTTTGGTAAATGCTAAGTTCTCGCTGTAAGGTAAATGAGAACCATCTGCCATAATTGAATTCATTCCCGCTGCCAATGCGGTTTTAATTGCCGCAGCGGAAGTGCTGTGATCTAAGTGAACTGATATCGGTACCGTGGCGGCGCGCGCTGCTTCCAAACAAAGCGCTACTAGAGGAGATCCGCCAGCTGTCAGGGAACTAGGGTGAATTTGCAGCATGGCTGGACTTTGGTGCGCCTCTGCCGCGCCGATAACTGCTTTTACCCCTTCCAAGTTATAGACATTAAACGCGCCGATGGCGTAGATATTGCGGCGGGCTGTTTCCAACAGTTCCAGCGTAGAACTCAGCATAATTGCTATCCAGATAGATAACTTATTTTAGAATTACCCGTGCCTCAAGATAGCGGTGCTGAGATTGCTTTTTTACCATTGTTGGAGATGTTTGTGCCTTTGAACCTCTGACTCTAACTTAATCATCAGGTCAATCATCATTCTGACGTGGTCGATGGTTGCAGTCAAACCACCTTCGCCGACAAGACAGCCGTAGCGAGGCAAGTTTTCTTTTGGGTGTTGCCAGCGCAACCATAGTTTACCGTTAATCAATTTTGTACTGATCGACCAGCCTTTATAGCGTCCAGGAATTTGCTCAATGTCGGCTTTGTAGGGATTAGATTGCGGTAAGGTTTGTCTTTGGCTAGTTAACAACATAGTTGGGGCGTTTTAAATCCATCAATAAATGGGAACACTAAAAAGTGAACTTCTGTAGAGCGTAAAGTATAGGTGTTTGTTTCTAGTTAAACAGAGTATTTTTACCAGAGCTTCACCCGTTCTAGGTATCTTCACCAGAAGTTCATAAAGTTAAATATCCGGGAAAATCCCGTTACGAGTTGCGATCCAACTCGTTCACAATTAGCGATCGCTCTCTTTGCTTCAGCGCGATCGCTTCCGCTAGAGTTTGTGACTTGAGGCAGTTTCAGCCTGTGACTCAAATCAATTGCACCCTGTGATTTGAATCATATAGCAGATTGAGCTATTCTGGCAAGCCTGAGTACCCGCTCCAGAACGAGAATCGGGGCTTTATAGCGATATTATTTACAGAAATTTTATAAAAGAGGCCGAAATCTTATTAAAAGTAAATATTTTTTGTAGCAAAGCTTTACTTAAAGATAATTTAGCCTAAAATCGGGCGATCGCGCCCGATTTTGGGGATTAAACAGGGGCGAGATGGTTTCCCAGTAGCGAGAAGAGGCGCACAGATGCGCGCCCCTAGCTTAAGGCAACCAGAAATTGGGTAAGAAAGAACTCAGAGTATGGCGTAACGATTGGTTAAGCGATCGCGCCATCTGAATGTGCAGTTCATCCGCCTCCACAGGGATGATTTCGGCTTTACTTCCCTGCTGCAAGCGATCGATAACTAAATTCGCGGCTTCCAAACCTGTCACATAAGCCTTTTCTTGCGACCATGAACCGTGACGGTTAACGATCCAATCCCCACTCATGAAAGCATTTTCAAAACTGGTCACCGCAGGCAGCATATACTGATAGCTACCCGGTGCAAAATGGGTAACAGCACGGGGTAATCTAATCACGCTGCTATCGATTACTTTCGCTTGACCAAAAGTGGGAACGCAGGCGGCTAAATCGCGCTGTACAATCGGCACAATTTCTTCATCGCTTAAAGGCAAAAACTGATTCGCGTGATAGAAATCTGCTTCGATAACCGTACCCGGTTCATCGCGATATTCATCATGCAGCGCATTCAAATCGAAAAACGTCCATCCTGTCGTCGGATTAAAACCGAAACAAGCATTAGAAGGCAAAGGAATATCAATTTTGCGGTCGAACCACAACCGGGTAGCCAAAACATCAACCGCGCCCAAATTCATCACATCGCGGAACTCCTGGCGTTTTTGCAAGCTAGGACTGCCGGAGATAATTTTCTGCATTCCAGTTACCCCAACCGCAAAAATAACCGCATCGGCGTCGAAGGTTTCATCCCCACAAACAACGCCAGTGACGCGATTGTTATCAACAATTAAATCGCTGACGCGGCGATTTGTTGCCACCTTACCCCCGGCTTTTTCAATTTGGTCTACCCAAGGACGGAAGATTTTTTCGCCTACCGTACCCCGACACCAAACCACATCAAAATCTGGTTGATGCGCCAGGATAAAAAAGTACAGCATTCCCAAAGTAGCAGCCGCCGAACATTGTTCCCCAGGGGCAAACAAACCCACTAACAACATCGGTTCAAAAGACTCGCGGTAAAGCCTTGCAGAAACGCCAAATTGCTTAAATAATTCGCGGGCAGTGACGCCATCGTAGCGTCGCCAAGCGGCATCGGAATTATCAAAATCAACTACAGCGTAGAGTAAAGGTAAAGCAGAAAGGCGATCGATTAATGGTAACCGTTTGAACTGGGTATAAATAAAAGTGCCCAGAGGCGAAGGCAGTCGCGGCAAATCTTGAAAAATTGGCGATTCCACTTCCAACCCTGCGGGAGAATACTGAGAAGAACGAGTCCAAGGTGTAAAAGGACTCAAACCCAATTCTCGCACCAGTTTAAAGATATTGTTGTAGGGATACCAAAAGCCGTGAATACCAGCTTCTACAGAACGTCCCCCCGCCGTTTTCCATCCAGCGACTAAACCGCCTGGATAGGAGCCAGCTTCTAGTAAAGTAACATCGTAGCCTTGTTTAGCCAGGTGGTAGGTGGCGCCCAAACCTGCCCAACCCGCGCCGACAACAACCACCCGTGGAGTTTGCGATTTATCTGACATTGTGGATCGAGGAATTCTTTGTTTAGCTTAAACTGCGGTGGGTGTTACTAAGTTCCGCAACGCTTTGCAATTGTTATGATAAACTTTATTCACAACTGCTATATCATAAAAATGACAGTTAGCAAAAATCAATTCTACATTTCCCCAGAAGACTACCTAGAGGGCGAGCGAGTTAGCCCAATCAAACACGAGTATAGACGCGGACACGTCTATGCAATGGTTGGGGCAAAAAAACCTCATATAGTTATCGCTAACAATTTAATTAGCCTGTTCGTTAATCATTTAGATAACAGTCCCTGTCTCGTTCTCAACTCAGATATTAAAGTCAGACTTGAAGCAGCGAACTGCTATTACTATCCAGATGTAGCTGTTACCTGTGACTCACGAGATACAAACTCGACAGAAGATTTTATTAGTTATCCCGTTCTAGTAATTGAAGTACTATCCCCCTCAACAGCAGCCTTTGACAGAGGAGAAAAATTTGCTGACTATCAAACCTCGCCATCTTTACAGGAATATGTGTTAATTAATCAATCTCAAATGAAAGTTGAGTGTTTTCGTCGTACTGAATCCGGGAGTTGGGTTTCTCAATCCTACGCACAAGGAGAGGAGGTCGAATTCGCGAGTATTGATTTTCGCTGCGATATCGTTTCGATCTATCGCAAAGTTCCTGGACTTGGGAATGCTCTTGGGTAAAGGTAAGCTGTTACGCATTTAATTTGTACATGGGGAGCTTTCTTGAGCTTTCTTGAGCTTTCTTGAGCTGAGGGAGCTAGGGAGAGGGATTGGCAGTTTTATCCCGATATTATCAATATATAAATTAGCTGCGCCTTAGCTTAGAAGCGATCGCTCACTCTTCTAAAATTTCCACTAAGTCATCAATTATCACATCAAACGTAAAGGCAAGCTTCTTCAACGCCGTATAGTCTACAGTTGCCAAGCTCTTCGAGTGGGCATACTCACATCTTGCACCTACGCGATAAACAGCCTCCAAATAAATTTGGGGCTGAAAGCTTAAGTTAGCTAAAGCTAACTAAAATCAAGGTTTTAACCCGTTTCAACGGGTTTTAGCTTTAAGCCAGAAATTTATTTCTGGGCGATCGCTCCGAGACTTCCTTCAACGTCCAACCCTTCTGGGCAGCAAATTCTTTCACCCGCAGCCTAATCAACCCCATGCCTAACATGATAAGCTGTTACGCATTTAATTTGTACATGGGCAGCTGAGGGAGCTGAGGGAGCTGAGGGAGCTGAGGGAGCTAGGGAGAGGGATTGGCAGTTTTATCCCGATATTAGAAATCAACCTATCTAACGCAAGTTGCTAGTTACAAATATGCTTGGTTTGATCCCCCCTAACCCCCTTTCAAAAGGGGGGAACCGGATTCAAAGTCCCCCTTCTTAAGGGGGATTTAGGGGGATCTAAAATGCTTGACCTCATAACTAGCAACTTGAGTTATCTACCCTGACAAAGTTTATTTTTTGACTAAAACAGCAATGTTGTTGCTTTAAGCTCGAAACTTCGTGAGTTAAGCAACAATGTTGTTGCTTTAAGCTCGAAACTTCGTGAGTTAAGCAACAATGTTGTTACTTTAAACTCGGAACTTCGTGAGTTAAACAACAATGTTGTTGCTTTAAACTCGAAAGTTCCGGTTTCGGATGAGAACGTTTTGGTTTGAAGCGAGAATTTCCGAGTCTGGGGTAACGACTGGCTTGATGTGGAGAGCGATCGCAAAGCATTTAGTTACCCTAGTTGATAGTGCAATTTCTTCATCCACTAAACGATCTTCATGACCGCAGTAATAAGCAATCCCTATCTAGAAGGCAACTTTGCCCCTATCAGATCGGAAATTACCGCAGATAACCTAGAAGTAATTGGCGAACTACCCGCCGAACTCAACGGTACATTTGTCCGAAATGGCCCCAATCCCCAGTTTCCCCCCAAAGGTCAATATCACTGGTTTGATGGGGATGGTATGTTGCACGGCGTTCAAATTAGTAACGGAAAAGCAACGTATCGCAACCGTTACATTCAAACGCGCGGATGGAAAATCGAACGCGATGCCGGACATGCTATCTGGACGGGGTTACTCGAACCTCCCCAAAGGGATAATCCCCACGGCCCCTATAAAAACGTCGCCAATACAGCCTTAGTTTGGCACGATCGTCGCTTGCTGGCACTTTGGGAAGGTGGCGAACCTCACAGCATCGAAGTACCCAGTTTAGCAACAGTTGGATCGTACACCTACGAAGGTAATTTAAAATCGCCCTTTACTGCCCATCCTAAAGTCGATCCAGTTACTGGGCATATGATGTTTTTCGGCTACTCTTTAGCCCAGCCACCTTACTTGAAATATAGCGTTGTTTCTCCAGCCGGTAAGCTGTTGCAAACGGTGCCGATTGACTTACCAGTTGGGGTGATGATGCACGATTTCGCCATCACCGAAAACTACACAATTTTTATGGATTTGCCCCTAACCTTTCGATTAGAAAGGATGCAGCGGGGAGAACCAGCTTTTATGTTTGAAAAAGATACTCCCAGTCGCTTTGGTATCTTGCCGCGTTTTGGAGATAACAGCAGCATCAAATGGTTTGAAGCACCTGCCTGTTATGTTTTTCATACCTTAAATGCCTATGAAGATGGCGATGAAATTGTCTTGATTGCTTGTCGGATGCAAGGCACTTCCGTACTAGCTGCCACCGAAGCAGTAGAAGACAGCAAGAGCGATATTCCCTACTTGCATCGTTGGCGATTTAATTTGCAAACAGGGACAGTCGTGGAAGAATCTTTAGACGATATTCCTGGCGAATTCCCCCGCGTCAACGAGCAATATTTAGGTCGGGCGACGCGATACGGTTACATCGGACGCGCGGCAAAAAGTCCAATGCCATTGTTCGATGGTTTAATCAAATACGACTTTGTGAAAGGTAACTCCCAAACACATGAATTTGGGCGGAGACGTTACGGCGGTGAAGCTGTATTTGCACCGCGAAAAGGTGCGACAGATGAGGATGATGGTTGGTTGATAACTTTTATTTACGATGAGGAGAAAGAAGTCTCTGAATTAGTAGTTGTGAGTGGCAAAGATATTGCTACCGAACCCGTAGCGCGAATAAAAATTCCTCAACGAGTGCCTTACGGTTTCCACGGTACTTGGATTGATGGGATATAAATTTAGGGTGCGTTATGGCTACTGCCTAACGCACCTTGATCTATGCGATCGCTCGCTCTAAACCCAAGGTAATTATCTTTTTTACTGCACCATGATAAAATTTTTACTGATTGGATTAAAGTAGCGATCGCATTACCATCTCAAGTTGCAAATTTTATGAGTTATTTGCCTTACATTTCCGATAATGACCTAGAAAGTGCCGTTCAAACCGTTGTTAATTGTATTTTTCAAGTTCAAGCAAGACCAGCCGACAGTTTATATAAAAATGTTATAGATCCTTTTTCAGCTATATTTGATGGTGTGGTTAATGGCATAAGTTTTGATGATTGGCTGCTCAGAGAAAAAGTTAGGCAAGAGCAAAAAACTGTTCAAAATGCCATCGGTGAATTTCATCAAAAAATTATAGGTAGTATACCTGGTTGGCAAAATCTTGGTAGGAGCCAACTAATAGATGTTTGCAATCCTTCCCAAAAAATTATAGCAGAAATCAAAAATAAGTTTAACACTGTCAAAGGAAGTGAAAGAATATCTATTTATGATAATTTATTATATGCCCTGCAAACTACAACATATCAAGACTTTACAGCCTACTATGTAGAAATAATTCCCAAAAAAGATAGAAACAATTTAATTTATAATCAACCGTTTACTCCTTCAGATAATAAGACTAAAACAAGTCGAGCGCCCAACCAAAAAATATTAGTGATTAAAGGTCAAGATTTTTACGATCTGGCTAGTGGTGTTCCAGGAGCCTTGAGTATGCTGTTCGACGTTTTACCGGAAGCAATTAGTAAGATTGCAGGAGTGAATCAATTTACTCAAGCAGAAAAGGAAAGATTTAGAACTTTGTTTGATAGAGCTTATTGAATTAATAGCTCAGATTTAGGTAGATAACAAAGCCACGACTTACGCAAAGAAACCGGGTTTCTATGAAAAATCGTCGCTTGGAAACTAGAGATCTAGGCAGAAACCCGGTTTCTAGGCTCATCGTGCGTAAGTCCTGAAAGCATTAACTATCGCTCGTCCTAAGTGATATGCAAAACTCACGGGAACCGCATTTCCAATTTGCTTATACTTAGAACCAATTCCACCTATGAATTCCCAATCATCGGGAAAGGTTTGAATTCTGGCATACTCTCTTACAGTAAAAGGTCTAGTTTCGTCTGGGTGACAGCGCTCTGTCTGTTTTTGTGAAGGTGAAGTCGTCAGGGTTAAGCTGGGTTCATCCCAAGAAATTCGGCGCGCCATTCCAGTACGTCCACCTGTGAGATAGTAGCTTTTCATCATGTAGCTTTTCTGAATTTCTTCAGGCAAATCTCGCCAACATCCACCAGGGGGAACTTGCGCTAAAACAGCAGCTCTTTTTGGGCTATATTTCATTCCCTGAGAAGGCGGAACATCTTTTAGTGCATCTCTTAAGGTAAGTATTTTTGGTGAGGGTGCAGGATACTGAAACCGAATACCTGGACGAGTTCCAACAATAATCACTCTTTCTCGCTTTTGTGGAACATCATAATTCACTGCATTTAGTAAACTATACTGAATGTTATAACCAAGAGATTCTAGAACTGATAAAACTGTTTTAAGTGTTTTGCCTTTTTGATGGTTGATTAATCCTTTGACATTTTCAGCTAAAAATAGTTTAGGCTGTACTTGTTTAATGCAACGGGCAAACTCATAAAATAAAGTACCGCGAGTGTCTTCAAAGCCTAAACTTTTGCCTGCATAACTGAATGGTTGGCAAGGAAATCCGCCTGTTACAATATCTGCACTCATGCCTTCAAAAGAAACTTTAGATATATCGTCATGAATCACATTCCACTCTGGACGATTGTGTCGCAGCGTTGCTACAGCATCTTTATCAATTTCTATTAGCGCTTTAGCTCCTAATCCGGCTTTTTCTAATCCCAGCGCTAAGCCACCAGCTCCAGCAAATAGCTCAATTACAGTTGCAGTCGTTGCGCTCGGCTCCTGAAACGCAGGCTCGGTATATGGCAGTTCAAACAAACTTAGCTGTCGGTACATGTTCAGGCATACGTCAACTCTCTGGTAATTATTAAATTAGCTAATTAGCCAATTGTCAATATAGCTACTTAGCTAAGGTATACTAACAGAAGCTGTTCATCTTTGATAAGGCAGATGGCTCAAACACAAAGAAAGCCCGTATACATACAGCCAAAACACCACGATATTTTAAGGCGCATCGCCTACGAGCAGCGTTGTAATATATCGGACGTGTTGGATACACTGTTAGAGCAGGTAAATTGGGAAAAAGTTTCTAAGGATGCAGGGGATAAGCCCTTGCAGAGAGCGATGCAACGGGAAGGAAGCTATAAAGTTTAAAGTAAGCCAATCTATCTATGCTTAGAATTACATCGACTCTAACCGCTGGCGCAATTTGCTACTGATGGTATCGATTAAAGTTACAACGACTAACAACACGAGCATAATCGTTGCTGCTTTTGTCCGCTCAAAACTATCAATATAGGTTTTCAATTGAAACCCAATCCCACCCGCACCGACTGCACCTAAAACCGAAGCGGCGCGAATATTATATTCAAACATATATAAGGTGTAACCCAATCCCAAGGGCAACACTTGCGGTAAAATTCCGTATTGCGCTATTTGTATCCAAGAAGCTCCACCTACTCTTAAGGATTCTATCGAACGCGCATCAACCGATTCAATTGCTTCTTGATAAAACTTGGCTAAATATCCGATTGTGTAAATTCCTAAAGCTAATGTACCTGCGGGTGCGCCCAGTCCAATCGCTGCGACAAATATCAATCCTAAAACAATCGAAGGTACTGAACGGACGGCGTTTTGCAGCAAGTTAGCTATCCATTGTAACCAGCGAGGGGCTAAATTTCTGGCGCTTAAAATTGCAATGGGTAAAGATATAATTGCGCCGATTGTTGTTCCCCAAATCGACATCTGAATCGTTTCAATTAAGGCTTTGACGGCAATATCTATAATTTCAAAATTTGGAGGCCAGAAGTCTGTCAAAAAAGTCAGGACATATTTCCAGCTATCTTCGACGATCGCTTGATCTATTTTTAATCCCTGAAATGCCCAATAATAAACTAAAATAACAAATATAACAATCCCCAATCTGGTTAACCAAACCAGCGGATTTGGGGTTTTTATTTTATCGTTAGGTTGGAAGGATTTCGTCACTCTAAACTTAACTCCAATTCTTCAATTTGAAATCTGAAATCTAAAATCTAAAATTCCCTCGTGACAGGGGCCATCATAAACTATACAACCTGCATCGAGAACAATGGCGCGTTTGGCGTAAGCTGATGCGATCGCTAGATCGTGCAACACCGTGACAATCGTCATCCCTTGAGCGTGTAATTTGGCGAAGGTATCCATCACCTGGCGCGTCGCGATGATATCTAAACCCGTGATCGGCTCATCTGCGAGTAAAATTTGCGGAGATTGGATTAACGCGCGGGCGATCGCTACCCGCTGTTGCTGCCCCCCGCTGAGTTTCCCCGTTTTCTGGTATGCTAAATCTGCCAATCCCAAGGATGATAATAAATTTAGGGCAACTGCGCGATCGCTTTCTCTAAATCCCCAAACAGTCTCCCAACTCGACAATTCCCCCAAACGTCCGCACAGCACGTTATCCAAAGCAGACAATTGACGAATTAACCCCCCACCTTGAAAAATCATCGCCACATCGCGGCGAATTTTAGGCAAAGTATGAGGAGTCATCGTTAAAGTATTAATTCTGATTTCTCCCTTTTGATAGGGAACTAACCCCAACATTGCCCTGAGTAGAGTAGATTTACCAGCACCGTTTAATCCTAACAGTGCGACAAATTCACCTTGTTCAATCGTACAACTAATCCCATTCAGGATCGGACGTTTGAGAGCTTTGTTATAGCCGGTTTCTAGGTTTTCGCAGTCAATAGTCATTGGTAATTGCTAATTGCTAATTGCTAATGGGTAATAGGTAATTCGTTTTTCCGATTACCTATTACCTATTACCCATTACCTACTATGGTTCTAATCTGGCGCGTTGTAATGCTTGACGCATTGGGGCGAGGTGACGAGCGTGGTCAACTCGGCGCAACTCCGTCGAATTATACAGGGCGCGGAACATGGCATTGTTTGCAGGCTGATTTAATTTCATCAGCGCGTTGACAATGCGATCGCGCATCGGTGCTGGAACGTCGTCATCAATTACAATTCCGTGAGCTGGTACGCCGGGAATCGAATACAAAACTCGCAATTGCGACGCTTCCGCTGCCGTAATCCACGGGGGATTTAAAGCATACTCCGATACCGCGCCTACATCTGCCTGTCCCCGCAGCACTGCTTGCAACGCACTGCTGTAGCCATCCCCATAGGTAACTTGACCAAAGAAACTATCCAACCGATCCGGACCTTGGACAATCCCCCGACCGACTAAATCCCCCGTCGGAATAATAAATCCCGATCCAGAAGTGCGAGAAGCAAACGCCATTCTTCTGCCGCGCAATTGGTTGAGGGTTTGTTGCGGATTACCAAGGGTACGTAGGGGGCTATCTTTCCGCACCACCAAAATCGAATCGTAAGTATTTCCACCGGAATAGTCCGAGCGCACTTCTGCCAGTACCATCCGCGCCCCCGTCACTTGTTCGGCGCGGATAGCGGGACGGCTGCTCAAGAACGCCACATCGACGCGGTTCGCCCTCAGCGCTTCAACAGCGGCGGTTTCATCGGATACGATCGCTTCCACCGGCATACCCAATTCCCGCGACAGGAACTGCGCCACCTGATTCGCCTTATTTTGCAAGTCCGTCGAATCTCTGCGGGAAGGGAAAGCTATTCTTAGCCGCGTGAGAGTATTTTGGGCGATTGGCTGATGCACTCGATGCTCTGGAGTGTGGTGAGCGATCGCTTGCGGCACTTTCTCAACTGCATTAATGCCAATACTTGTCAGTGCTATTAGTGCTGAACTTGCACCTAGTAGTATTTTTTTTCTCACGAGTCCAACTTAAGTTTTTGTGAATAGGGAAATTTAGCCACTTTCTCTAGAAAGTTAGTGGCAACAACTGCTTAATACAGTTTTAAGCATTTGCAAATTAAAGTCAACTACTTTTGCAAAAAAAAGTCAATAAGGCCACGGTCGCGGATTTTGACACAGATGAAGGGATATTTGGTTAAATTACGGCGATGCATTCAATTTCGACTCGAACATCTTTAGGGAGACGGGAGACTTGGACGCAGGCGCGGGCGGGGGCAGTAGCTTCATCAAAAAAGCGGGCATAAACCGCATTCATCGCGCCAAAATCGTTCATATCTGCAAGGAAGACACTGGTTTTAACGACATTTGTCCAATTGGCATCAGCAGCTGTCAAAATGGCTTCGATATTAGCCATAACTTGTTCGGTTTGCTTGGTGATATCGCCAGTGCCGATAATTTCGCCCGTCTTGGGGTCGAGGGGAATTTGTCCGGCGACGAAAATCATTTGACCAGAGGCAGCGATCGCTTGATTATAAGGCCCTACAGGTGCGGGTGCGGCGTCAGTGCGAATAACTTTGCGAGTCATTACTAATAAAACAGGGAATAGAGACTAGGATTGTCCTATGAGTATGTTTACCATATTTTGAGCCAAAAAATCGCTAAAAACCCGTTTTGTTAAGAGAATGCATCAGATTGACATAGCTAATTATCCAGGAAAAGACGAGCAATTAGCGATTAGCTACTTGCTCAATCTGCATACGTAGCTTTGCACACAGACTGCTATCAAGCCACAACAGGAGATTGTTGCTGTGTAGGTAACACAACCATCCACCTACCTGTAATTGGATCTCGATAAGCCGTAAACGGATTCGGCTTCAACTTCACTTCTTTTGACTTAACCATAAAGATACACTCCTCTCTGGTTACAAACCTATTTTACGGAACCTTTCATAACTGCCTGGGTGATTAAAGATTGGGTAAAATGTGATAACTTTACGCCTCAAGAGTGATTGCGATCGCACACAATTATAGTTATCCTAAATATTAGGGAAAATATCGCTTTTTTGGCATAGGTCATACACCATCAAATAGCGGAAATAATTTTTACAAGGAATATTTCAGTACAACGCAACATGGTAGGGACAAGGCATTAAAAAGACTTTGAGTAATGGGAAAACTCACATCTTATATCATGTCCGGTAGCAAAGGTTGTGTTTAATTTTTGATGTTGTAGGGGCGGGTTTTACCTAAAGAAACCGGGTTTCTATCGATTAATTTTCGACTTGGAAACTATAGATATACTAAGAAACCCGGTTTCTGCCAGCGAGGAATTTTTTAAACCCGCCCCGACGTGCAGCACGCGAACGGACATGATATTACACCTACCCAATAAACAGCGCGTAATTGATTTGGAGGCTGAAAGCTTAAGTTAGCTAAAGCTAACGTAAATCAAGGTTTTAACCCGTTTTAACGGGTTTTAGCTTTCAGGTGTGAAATTTATTTCTGGGCTTGGTGCAAGATCTGAGAAAACTTACTTTAGCCTTAGCCCCTACCCACCGCTGATTTTACTATCTAACGCCATAAAAGAAACCCGGTTTCTGTGAAGAATCAAATCACAGCGATGCAGTCAATTTCCACTAATACATCTTTAGCCAGACGGGAAACTTGAACGCAGACGCGGGCGGGCGCAGTCGCGTCATCAAAATATTTAGAATAAACCGCATTCATCGCCGCCAGGTCATTCATATCGGCAAGATATACCGTAGTTTTGACTACATTTTCTAAACTAGCACCAGCAGCATCAAGAATCGATTTGATATGTGCCATTACCTGTTCTGTCTGCTTTGCCACATCGTCAGTATAGACAATCGTACCAACTCTAGGGTCAATAGCAATTTGACCCGCCACAAATATCATTTTACCGCTAGCAATAATAGCTTGATTGTATCGTCCTAATTGTGCGGGTACTTCCTCTGTGCGGATCACTTTGCGAGTTGTGGGTATTGAATTTTCTAGCGCTGCTGATTGATGGTTTAATTGTTCTTCAAAAGCTTCTAGTTGATAAATTCCTCCATCTGGCATGATTGCATCGCTGAGGTCTGCATTTTGGAAACTACAATTGTAAGTTCTGGCGTTAATCAAATTTGCCGATTTTAAATTGGCTCCATTCAGATTTGCTCCGATCAAATTAGCCCAGTTCAGAGTAGCTCTTTCTAAATTTGCTCTTCTAAGACATGCTTTTTTTAAGTTTACCTCTATTAGACTTGCTCCCTTGAAATTTAGCTCTGTTAAATTCATGCCAGATAAATTGGCTTTGTACAGATTGGCTTTTTGGAGCTTACATTGCTGAAGTTGTATATTTTGGAAAGTTGCTTCCGACAGATTTGCCAAAGTTAAATCAGCTCCCTGAAAACACGCATTAGTTAGATTTGCTTTGTTTAGATTTACTCTACTTAGGTTGGCATCGTACAAGTAAGCTAAGCTTAAATTTGCACTACTAAGATTGGCATCTTTCAGGTTAGCCTTGGATAGATTAGCACCAGTCAAATTAGCCTGAGTTAGGTTTACTTTTGTTAAAGTAGCATTTTCTAATTCGGAATTAAGCAATTGGGCATTAGTCAAATCTGACAAGCTCAAATTGGCATCGATTATATCTGCCCAATTTAGGTTTGCATATTGCAAATTTACTTGAATAAAAGTTGTGTCAAGCAGGGATGAACGCTCCAAATTTGTATTGTAAAGGTTAGCTTTAGTTAGATCGGCTCCGCTCAAGTCTGCGCCGTACACATTTGCTTCACTTAGGTTTATACCACTGAGATCGGCAGCTTGTAGATCTATTCCTCTTAAGTCTTGTCTTCTAAAGTCACGTTCGCCTTTTGCATATCTTTCTAGAAGTTCATCAGCATCCATAATTACCTTCACAATCTCTGTGAGTTAGTCTACCCACCCAAGCGCTACTTCTAACACCGAACCCGCAGAGCAACATCTCTCTCTACCTCTTCTTCTTCGCGTTCTTCGCGTCTTCGCGGTTAAAATCCTCAAAATAAACGAGGACGCAACTTATAATGCCGATAAATCCAATAATCCCGCAGAATCAGATCGTGGTCAAAACAAAGATTTCCTGGAACATTCCAAGACTCAAAAACACCTAAATTCTTCGCATCATCTGCCGCTTGAGGTTCACCCATCGCCGTCGCAATAAAAACCACACTCAAAGTATGCTGACGCGGATCGCGATTCGGGTCAGAATAGACATAAAACTGTTCGATTAACTCCACCTTCAAACCCGTTTCTTCCTCAGCTTCCCGGCGCGCCGCCACCTCCACCGATTCCCCATAATCCACAAAACCGCCCGGAATTGCCCATCCAAAAGGAGGATTTTTGCGTTCAATTAACACAATCGGTCTATGGGGTCGGTCAATTAACTCGATAATGATATCAACCGTAGGGGTAGGATTGCGGTAAGCCATTTGATTTTAGATTTAAGATTTCCGATTGCAGATTTTCGATTGACTTGGTTATTCGCTTTTGTAGTTTATCAAACTTACCTATTGTAGGGGCAACCTGGCAGTCGGCGTTGTCTATGCCGTGACAATGCCAGATTTACCGCTAGAGAAAGGTTTCAAACCAGAGCCAACCATGATAATGTCAGAACGGTGGCAAGCGATCGCAGGATAATTATGCCGTTTCCCAGGTCTAGTGGCATTTTGTTACACCCTACCTCTTTTCCCGGTCAGTACGGGATTGGAGACTTAGGCGCAGAAGCTTATCGATTTGTAGATTTTTTAGCAGAAAGTTCCCAACAATTCTGGCAGGTTTTGCCTTTAGGGCCGACGGGATACGGAAATTCTCCCTACATGTGCTATTCTGCCGTAGCTGGAAACCCGCTGCTGATTAGTCCGCAACGACTGTATAAGGATGGATTGCTCATCGATGAGGATTTTGCCACTTTACCAGCATTTCCAGAGCAAACGGTAGATTACGATTTGGTAATTCAAACCAAGATGCCCTTGCTAGAGAAAGCTTGGGAAAGGTTTCCCACCAACGCATCCAAAGAACTGCAATGGGAATTTCAGGAGTTTTGCGATCGCAAAGCTTACTGGTTAAATGATTATGCCTTATTTATGTCCCTCAAAGATGCCTTTGAAGGCGACAGTTGGCATAATTGGAAACCTTCAATTTCTAAGCGCAAACCAGAAGCAATCCAAAAATGGGAACGCCGACTCGCTTATGAAATTTCCTATCAAAAATTCCTGCAATTCGAGTTTTTCCGCCAGTGGACAGAACTAAAAAAATATGCCAACTCCAAAGGCATCCAAATTATCGGCGATATTCCCATCTACGTTTCCCACGATAGCGCCGATGTTTGGGCAAATCCAGAAATCTTCTGTTTAGACGAACAAACAGGCGTCCCCGCACTGATGGCAGGCGTCCCCCCCGACTATTTCAGCGAAACGGGACAATTATGGGGCAACCCGGTTTATAACTGGGAATATTTGCAAAAAACAGAGTTTAAATGGTGGATACATCGCTTCGAGGCGTTGTTAGATTATGTCGATGTAATTCGCATCGACCACTTCCGCGGATTTGAAGCATATTGGGCAGTCCCCCAAGGCGAACAAACTGCTATGAATGGCACCTGGATGCAAGCACCAGGAGAGGAACTGTTTAAACAATTAAGACACCAATTAGGTAAATTACCCATCCTCGCCGAAGACTTGGGCGTTATTACTCCAGAAGTAGAAGCGCTGCGAGATCAATTTGAATTTCCCGGCATGAAAATTATCCACTTTGCCTTTGGTTCCGATCCTGGAAATAGCTATTTACCTTACAATTATCCCAACAACTGCGTCGTCTATACCGGCACCCACGACAACGATACAACAGTCGGTTGGTTCGAGAAATTATCAGACCATGAAAAAGATTACCTGTGGCGCTATTTAGGTCGAATTGGTGAGGCAGGAATTCACTGGGATTTAGTGCGTCTCGCACTTAGTTCGGTAGCAAATCAAGCGCTGATTCCGCTGCAAGATCTTTTAGGATTGGGAAGCGAAGCGCGCATGAACCGTCCCGGCGTCGGCGAAGGTAATTGGGGTTGGCGCTACCTTCCCAATGCTTTAACTTCAGAAATAACCTACCGCCTCCGCCGCATGACCGAAATCTACAACCGCACACCGAAGTAATTTCAGATTGGAGATTTTAGATTTTAGATTTTAGCGACACGCCGCTTTTAATCTAAAATTTAACTGGTAATGGGTAATGGGTAATAGGTAATGGAGAGTTTTGAGTTCTAAGTTTTGAGTTTTGAATTGAAGACGTTAGCGTCACAGAGTCCATCGGGTTTGTGAGTGTATTTTAACTCAAAGCTAAAAACTCTTATTAATACCAATTACCAATTACCAATTACCAATTACCAATTACCAATTACCAATTACCAA
>ERZ1066127.65-NODE-65-length-71786-cov-12.011906_pt1 | contig 71786 bp, 64 predicted proteins | sample MGYA00382774_ERZ1066127 | MGnify/ENA primary metagenome ERZ1066127 (study PRJEB33369, sample SAMEA5778357) | biofilm metagenome | biome: Industrial cooling water; feature: Water cooling tower basin; material: Biofilm | place: United Arab Emirates | collected...
GAACAGAAAGCTGGTGTTTCTGTTTGAACGCAGCTAAGTCACTCTCCACAATGGCATTTCGAAAAATGGGGTGACAATCTTGGTATATCTGCCTGATTTTTTTTGGATCAGCTTTTAAAAAGCTTATCAAATCCTCAGTGGTTTGTTCGCTGATCGATACGATGGCATCTGCATCCTGGCATGCCTGCTTGAATTTTCGTTCATAGAAAAAGCGGTCGATGCGTGGAAAATATTCGGGATAGCGAAGAAAAATCAAGTCATGCATGGTAACCACGGTTTTGATGCCTCTTTTAGCCAAATTAACCGGAAGCTCGTGGCTTAGGCCATGGTAAATCTGAATACCTTTCCCCGGTGCTTCTTTGCTAACACCAACACTGCGCCAGTAACTGTGAAAAATGCGTTGCAGGCGACGAGGAGGGAGGAGAGAAGCAACACCCGATGCTTGCATTTGCTGTTGCCAACTCAGCCAGTTTTGCGAAATCTTGGGTGTGAAAAGCAGGTATTGGTTTTCAGGGTGGTACTTCACCATGCTTTCAACAAGCAAGCGACTGTAGTTTCCCAATCCGCTTGCATTGTTGAAGGCTCTTTTGGCGTCGTATCCTATCGTAAGCATGACTTATACAGCCACCTGATTGTCGCGCAAGGCGTCGTTCAGCGATGTTTTTTTATCTGTACTCTCTTTGCGTTGCCCAATGATGAGGGCACAAGGCACCTGGAATTCACCAGCCGGGAATTTTTTGGTATAGCTGCCGGGGATTACAACCGATCGGGGAGGAACATAACCTTGATAGGTAGTGCCATCGGGAGAAGTTGCGTCGATGATTTTGGTAGATCCGGTAATGGTAACACCTGCACCTAAAACTGCTTCGGAACCTATGCGAGCTCCTTCTACCACAATGCAGCGCGAACCAATGAAGGCATTGTCTTCTATGATCACAGGTGCGGCTTGCACAGGCTCCAATACGCCACCAATACCAACGCCACCACTTAAATGGACGTTTTTGCCGATTTGAGCGCAAGAACCTACCGTTGCCCATGTGTCTACCATGGTGCCACTGTCGACATAAGCACCAATGTTCACATAAGAAGGCATCATGATTACGCCAGGCGCCAAAAAAGACCCATAACGCGCAATCGCATGAGGAACCACTCGAACTTGCTGGCTGGCAAAGTTCTTTTTCAAAGCCATTTTATCATGAAACTCAAATGGACCTAATTCGATGGTTTCCATCTTTCTGATAGGAAAATAGAGGATTACGGCCTTTTTAACCCAATCGTTTACTTGCCAGCCTGAAGCTGTTGGCTCAGCAACACGCAAGCTTCCAGCGTCTAATTGATCAATAACTGCCGATATTGCCTCTTGTACAGCAGCATCTTGCAGCAATTGACGGTTATCCCATGCCGCTTCAATGGTTTGTTTCAGACTCATGACTTCCACTTAATGGTGCAGCCTACTGGTGCAACTTCGGGATAATCTACTTCAAGTCCGTCGAGTGTAAACTCGATGGCATCTTCGAGCCAAATACGGGTAACCATGCCTGGTGCTTCCCAACTGTCGTCAATTGCTCCTTGGTAAACCAACTCGCGATTTGAGTTGAATAAAAAAGCTTCTGGTGTACGTTTTGCGTCGAACATCTTGGCAACTTTTTGTTGCTCGTCGTACCAGTAAATCGACTGCCAATTGTATTTTTCGGCCAAACGTTGCATGTTTTCGAATGAATCGGCAGGTTGCTGATTCACGTCATTTGAATTAATAAAAATCACACCTAGATTGTCTTCATAGTATTTGTGAACCAATTTGTCTAAGCGATCAAGATAGGCTTGCACATAGGGACAATGGTTGCAAATGAAAACGACCAATACACAAGATTTGTCGGCCACATCGACCAAAGACCTCAATTGATTGTCACAAGCTTTCAGCTCAAAATAGGGGAGTTTACTGCCTAATTCCATGTTTTATAAAATGAGAGTGCTAAGGTCACCAAAAAAACAATCATTCGGAAGCCACTGGCGCCAATGGTGCAACGATTATCACTTTTTCACGTTCCATTAACACGGCTCCAGCTGCAGCTCCTTTCGGCTTTCTGACATACTTTCGTTCGGTGTAAGATACCGGGCAAAGCTGTTCCGATCGGCCTTTGGAGTAAAATGCTGCCCAAGCGGCTGCTTTTTCAAGTTGCGGTTGCGACAATTTTTTTCCAGCGTTGCGTACGAGTACATGTGAACCCGTTACCCCACGGGCATGCAACCACAGATCGTCTTTGTGAGCACGACGCAAAAGTTCGTCGTTTCCTTGTGCATGTTTACCAATCCAAACTTCGAGATTGTCTAACCGAAAAACCCTCCACGGATTAACTACATTCGATTTTACTGGCTGTTTCTGTTCAAACCGCAACAGCTGTTTCCAATTGCTAATGGTTGCAAGGGTAGCCCTGCGTTCAGACACAACATGAAGTTGCTCTATTAATTGATCCAAATACTGCGTCCGTTTTTCTTTTTCAATGTGTTGGTTTTTGGCCTTTACAAACAAGCGGTTGGCATTGTCTACCAGCGATTTAGCTGGGTCTAATTTGATAGTTACCAGTTCATCGGGATCGTCCCATCTTGGCAGACTCACCTGTTTTGCTCCAGGCATTATGTTGTGCATATGACTTAGCAGCAAACTGCCTTGCGTTTGATAGTCAACTTGATGCTCCAGCTCAGTTAAATGCAGCTCCGCTTGTTTCATTTTGCCCGTAAGCTGCATTTCTTCTTGCACCAGCGCCGCATTCAATTTGCCCATGCGCTGGTTGTAAAGATAATGACCAAGGTACCATGCAGTGTGCATATTGGCCAACTCAAGTGCGGTATAGGAACTTTGAACAAAATCGGGATAAATACCGTGTGCTTTGTCCCAGTTAAATGCTTCAGCTTTGCTCCATTGAAACCAATCAAATTCGGCCGCCATCCCTGCTTTTTGCGCTATTTGAGTGAAACGCAAATCATTGGTTACCAAAGTGGTTGCTGGTTCAATGGTGATATTAGCCAACTGAAAATCAAAATCTCGTTGCCTACTGCGCCTAAATACTGCCTTAACCTGATCGTTTTCAAACAACATGGCATTACCGGCAGAAGCAAAGCACTTAATTACTACGGTTAAGTTGCCCTCTAACCTAATTAACCAGTAGCGGTCGAACCAAGCTTGCTCAACCGCTAAAACACGCCGATTCCAACCGTTGAATAGCTGCTTTTCATAGGTTTTTGGAAGCCTCACATCGTTTTCCTGGTATTTGATCAGGAACTGATTGGTTTCCCAATTCAAACGAAGCATCGCTGTTCCACCTTGCTTTTCAAAATGCAACTGGAGTTCATCCTTGTGCGGCGATACCACTGCCGAAAGTTGACTGCCCACCAAGGCATGTCGTAAGTCGACCGCCAGTTTGCGCAAAAAGAAGTAATGGTTGATCATGAAAACTGCAGGCTTAGCCCGTCGTAAGCCATAAATACTCCTTCGGGTAGTAAGGCCTCTTCTTGTGCGTGCAACCCCAATTGGTGACTGATGTGTGTTAAATAGGAACGTTTTGGCTTTAGCGTAGCAATGATTTCCAATGCTTGCTCCAAATTAAAATGCGACACATGCATTTCTTTTCTCAAAGCATTGATAACCAATATTTCTAATCCCTTAAGCTTATCTAATTCTTTATCAGCAATATGGTTTGCATCTGTGATATAGGCAAAATCCTGAATCCGAAAACCCAATACCGGTAATTTGTGATGAAGCAATTGAACTGGCTGAAACAAGATGCCAGCTACTTCGAAAGGCCTATTTTCAATCGTGTGCAAATCAATTCGAGGTATGCCTGGATACTTCACCGCCTCGAATACATAATAAAATTCACGCTTAAGCGCCTCTTGTACCTCCAAAGTAGCAAAGACCGGCATGTCTTGTTTGGTGAAGAAATTGAATGGACGAACATCGTCCAAACCTGCGATATGGTCTTTGTGGGCATGTGTAAAAACCACTGCATCGAGTCGGTCGGGGCCAAGCCTTAGCATTTGCTGCCTGAAGTCAGGCCCTGTATCTATAACTACTTTTCGGCCATCATTGCCTTCGATGAGCACACTGGTGCGTAAGCGCTGATCGCGTGTGTCGGTTGATTGACACACTTCACATCGACACATGATCACGGGTACTCCTTGTGAAGTTCCAGTGCCTAAAAACGTAACTTTCACAGCTTCAAAGCAATTTGACGGATTTCAGAAAGGACCTTTTTGCTTTCGCTACTAAGCAACGCATCATTCCATTCCAACTCACGTGCAAGGTCGCTTAAAGCACTTACTTTGGTATCGACCGTGTAAAATTTATTCACCACCACCACTTGTTGCTCCAAAAGCAAACAATGCCCGGGCTTGAAGCTGCCCTTTTCGTAGCGCAACTTAAACCCATTTTCTTTGTAGAGTTGTTCAATTTTTTTGAGGTAGGTAGGGGAACTTTTATTCAAAACGAAGGGCTTTATTAATCCAACAAATTTGCTAAAAAAGGGTTAATAGTAAAGCATGCTGGCTTGAATTTGGCTACTTTTGAAGATTGATTATGCATACAAAAGGAAGAGTTTTGGTTGCCATGAGTGGTGGCATCGATAGTACTGTTGCTGCCATCATGTTGCACGACGCCGGCTATGAGGTGGTTGGCATGACCATGAAAACATGGGATTATGCTTCAGCGGGTGGAAGCAAAAAAGAAACCGGTTGTTGTAGCCTCGATTCGATCAACGATGCACGTGAAATTGCCGTGAACAGAGGGTTTGCGCATATGATTTTGGATATACGTGACGAATTTGGCGACTATGTCATCGATAATTTCGTTGGCGAATACCTGGCAGGCCGGACGCCCAATCCTTGCGTACTGTGTAACACCCACATCAAATGGGACGCCTTGCTGCGCAGAGCCGACAAATTGGACTGCGATTTTATTGCAACGGGCCACTATGCACAAATACGTGAAGAGAACGGCAGGTATGTGATTTCAACCGGTCTTGACGGCAACAAAGACCAGTCGTATGTTCTGTGGGGATTGAGCCAAGAAAGCCTAAAACGGACCCTTTTCCCCATGGGGCAGTACAAAAAGTCGGATATCAAGCAAATGGCTGTAGCAATGGGTTATGCTGAGTTGGCCAAAAAAAGCGAAAGCTATGAGATTTGTTTCGTGCCCGACAACGACTACCGAGGCTTTTTGAAGCGCCGGGTGCCTGGTTTGGAAGCTCAGGTAGAGGGAGGAGATTTCGTCGATAGAGATGGGAATCTTCTGGGTAAACACCGGGGTTATCCATTTTATACCGTTGGTCAGCGTAAAGGACTCGACATAGCCCTGGGCAAGCCAGTTTTCGTAACAGAAATACGCCCCGAAACGAATACAGTCGTGCTTGGAGAGCTTGATGAGCTTGACAGAAACGGCATGGTGGTGGGTAAAATCAATTTACAGAAGTATGCAGCTTTGCCCGCCGATGGTTTGGATGTGATTGCGAAAATCAGGTACAAAGACCCTGGCAGCCCAGCACATATACGCCAAGAAGGCGATAAAATCATCGCAGAATTCAACAAAAAAGTGAAAGCCATTGCCCCGGGACAAAGTGCCGTTTTTTACGAAGGCACAGATGTAGTGGGTGGTGGTTGGATTGAATCTTCATTCGACATTTAAAGAATTGGTATGAAAAAAACCATGTTAGTGATGTGTTTCTTATTGGTGGTTGCCAGTGGCGGAACTTCGTTTGCTCAAAACGGGAACAGGTATTGGATAGAATTCACCGACAAAAACAACACGCCTTTCAGCTTGAACAATCCATCGGCATATCTATCACAAAGAGCCATCCAACGCCGACAGCGCCAAGGCATTGCCATTGATAGCAGCGACTTGCCGGTTAATCCCGCTTATTTGGACTCACTGATAGCTAAAGGAGCTAGTATTCGCCACAAATCAAAGTGGTTGAATGGTGCTACCATTGAGGTTCCAAATACCCAAGTATTGGCCGATATTCAAGCGCTGCCATTTGTACGTGCAAGTAGAAAAAATGGCCGGGTCGCCTACAGTCGTCCCGCACTCGACGAGGTGAAGTGGCTAGGCAGTGTTGAATCGAGCCCAGTCATGCGGATAGAACGTCTTACAAATGCCAACTACGGCGCCTCATACAACCAAATTCGCATGCACAATGGTGATGTATTGCATAATTTGGGCTATAGAGGACAAGGTATGCGCATCGCCGTTTTTGATGCAGGATTCATCAATGTGAACACCTTGTCGTGTTTTGATTCAATATTTTCAGAAAATCGCTTGGTAGATGCGTATGATTTCGTGGATCTTACCACAAATCCATATGTTTTTGATAGTCACGGCACTTATGTTTTGGGTTGCATGGCGGGTATCATTCCAACCGAGTTGATAGGCACAGCACCCAAAGCTGAGTATATGTTGTACCGAACAGAAAACAACGTGAATGGAAGCGAGAACCAAATAGAAGAGGACAACTGGGTAGCAGCTGCTGAAAGAGCCGATAGTGCCGGAGCTGATGTTTTTAATACCTCCTTGTCATACACCACTTTCGATGACCCTGCAATGAACCATACCTATGCCGATATGAATGGCAATACCGCACGCATTACAAAAGGCGCTGATAAAGCCGCAAGCAAAGGCATTTTGGTAGTGGTAAGTGCCGGTAACTACGGCAACGGTGGTTGGACTTACATTGGTGCTCCAGCCGATGGAGATTCGGTATTGAGTGTAGGCGCTACCAACGCCGAAGGTCAACGGGTAGGCTTCAGTTCGTTGGGACCAACTTCTGACGGACGCATCAAACCAAACGTCATGGCTCAGGGCCAAGCTGCAGTAAGTTGTGCATTAAATGGGCAAGGTATCACTTTTGTTAGCGGCACGTCGTTTTCGGGGCCAATCATGGCTGGACTTGCAACCATTTTATGGCAGGCTTACCCAACCCGAACCAATATGGAAATTTACAATGCGTTGTTGCAGAGTTCTGATAATCGGGTAAGTCCAAATAACCAAATCGGATGGGGTAAGCCCGATTTACAGTTTGCGCTTACTTTGTTGAGCAATAAACCTGAGGAAGCACTTTCAGCCATGAAGGCATTCCCAAATCCCTTTGTTGATAAGCTCATGATTCAGTTTGAACAAAAGATTTCGGCTGAAAATACACTACGTTTGATGGATTTACAAGGCAAGTTGGTTTACGAAGAAGGTATGGGTAGGGTAGATGCCGGTGCACAAGCCTTTCAAATTGAGTTGCCAAACGAACTTTCGAAAGGCATTTATTTACTCCAAATCACAAACGAATACAGCACTTCTGTGTTAAGGCTTGTAAAACAGTAATTGTGTTTGTGCCAGCTCGCAGCTTCCTAGTAACGCTATTTGTCCTTCTTTTTTGTTGTTTTTTGCCTCAATTAGGCTTCGCTCAAAAATTCACCTTGAGCGGTTATGTGCGTTCTGAGAGTGGTGAATCGTTGATTGCGGCTAATGTATTGGTAAAGGAGCTCAAACGAGGTGGCATCACCAATGAATATGGTTTTTATTCTTTAACACTCGACAAGGGTGTTTACCAAATAGTGGTTTCTTACCTGGGTTTTGAGACGGCAGTAATTGAAATCAGGCTCGATAAAAATATCCAGTATAATTTCAAACTGAAATCAGCTGCGTTAACCAAGCAAGAAGTGGTAGTTGAAGCAGCTCGCGCAGACCAAAATACCAGAGATGCCAGCATGGGCCGTACCGACTTGAACATTGAACAAGTCAAGTCCTTGCCTGCGCTATTAGGTGAAGTTGACATCCTTAAAACCATCCAACTATTACCTGGTGTGCAAACGGCAGGAGAGGGCAACACCGGTTTTTATGTGCGCGGTGGTGGTCCCGACCAGAACTTGATTTTATTAGATGAGGCAGTGGTTTACAACGCAGCGCATTTATTTGGTTTTTTTTCGGTGTTTAACGCCGATGCCATCAACAATACCACTTTGATCAAGGGAGGCATGCCTGCTGAATATGGAGGAAGGATTTCGTCCGTATTGAATATCAGCATGCGCGATGGAAACAACCAACAATACAAAACCGAAGGAGGAATTGGACTTATATCATCGCGGTTCACAACTGAGGGTCCGATAGTCAAAGACAAGAGTTCCTTCATTTTGTCGGGTAGGAGGACCTATGCAGACGTTTTGGCCGACCCCTTTATTCCGGCCGATGCCATAGCCAAGGGCAGCAAGTACTATTTCTACGATTTGAATGCCAAGGTAAACTACAAATTCAGCGATCGTGATAGGGTGTATGCCAGTGCTTATTTTGGCAGAGATGTTTTCTTATTTAGAAACCGAGAGTCGGGATTGAATTTCGAGATTCCTTGGGGCAATGCAACCACCACCATACGCTGGAATCACTTGTTTTCAAACAAGCTGTTCATGAATGTGAGCGGCATTTACAGCGATTTTAACTTCGGAACGGCTGTAGAGCAATCGACATTTCGATTTGCATTGAATTCTGGGGTGAGAAATGCGACCGCCAAAGTCGATTTTGATTATTTCCCTGACATACGGCACCAAGTGAAGTGGGGGGCACAATATACCTACCACATGTTTACGCCCTCTGTGGTTGAGGCAAGGAGTGGTAACAATGTATTCAGTTTGCCGGGAGTTACCGATCTGAATGCCCATGAATTGGCTATTTACGCACAAGACCAATGGGATGTGACCGACCGCATACAGGTGAATGCCGGATTAAGGTACTCGAACTATACGCAAACAGGCCCTTACATTTTTGAACGCTTTGCTGATCGCGATTTGATTGAAAAAATAGAAGAGCGAAGGTTCAACAGGGGTGATAGAATCGTGAACTACGGAGGACTGGAACCACGTTTGTTGGTACGTTATGGCATCGATAGCAAGTCGTCGGTCAAGTTTGGTGCTACCCGCAACATGCAATATATTCACTTGGCAAGTTCATCGGGAAATGCGCTTCCTACTGATTTATGGGTACCAAGCACATTAAAGGTAAAGCCGCAGATCGGCTATCAATACTCACTAGGCTATTTCAGGAACTTGAAGGAGAACCAATATGAAACCTCGGTGGAAGTTTATTACAAGAAGCTATTCAATCAAATCGATTTTCGCGATGGTTCGGTAAATGGGTTAAATGCCAACATCGAAAATGACTTTGTTTTTGGAACAGGGGAGGCTTATGGTACGGAATTATTCATCAAAAAACGGACAGGAAAGCTTACGGGCTGGATTGGCTATACCTTGGCTTGGGCTTGGAGGCAATTTCCCGATATCATGGATGGGAGGCGCTTTCCTTATAAGTTCGACAGGCGTCATGATATGTCGATTGTTACGTCTTACGAGGCCAATGAACGATGGACCTTTTCGGGAACTTTTGTATTCGCAACTGGTAATGCTTTTACGGTACCTGAGTCGCGCTATTTCATTGAAGGTCGCATCATAGATCAAATAGGAGATAGAAACAACCTGCGCTTAGCCAACTATCACCGCATGGATGTGGCAGCAGTTTATAAGCCACGTAAACAAGGCAAACGCCTCAAAAACGAATGGGTGTTTGCTATATACAATGTTTACAGCAGGCTAAACCCGTATTTCGTTTACCTCAACAATACGGGATCGCTGCAGCAGCAGAGTTTGCAGGTTGAAGCGCGACAGGTGAGTTTGTTCCCCATTATTCCTTCGGTAACCTGGAATTTTAAGTTTTAAGGCCATGAGAATATTGCTTTTTGTGCTGGTTGTTTTGAGTATTTCTTGCGAACGTGTCATCGAATTAGACTTGCCTGAGCAGCGTGAATATGTGGTTGTTCATGGCCACATTGAGCCAGATTCGTTCGCTTACGTCTCTTTGTCGCGGAATAGCCCTTATTTCAATCCGGTTGACCTGCAGACGGTTGCTTCTTTGTTGGTTCAAGGGGCATTGGTAACGGTAGAGGAGGGCGGCACCATCGATACGCTAAGGCCCGATTTTAATTTCCAACACTTCACCTTGTTTAACTACCGTGGTACCAAAATCAAAGGCGAAGTCGGCAAACGCTACAAACTTAGGATTGAAACCTCCGAGGTTATACTTGAAGCGGAAACCAGTATTCCAGCGTTGCTTCCTTTAGACAGTCTGTGGCACCGTACAAGAGCAGATTTTGTGCGTGAAGCCGGACAGTTTCAGCCTACTAGACGCGACAGCGAATTGGTGAGTTTGTATTTTAGATACAGTGACCCTCCAGTGGCTGGCAATTACGTAAGGGCATTTTCAAGGAGAAATACCGAATTGCAGTGGAGTTCTGACTTTAATCCCATTTACAGTGATGACTTGGTAAATGGTCAGAGCGTCGACTTTATTCTTCGTAGAGGCAAAGAAGCTTATCTATTTGCTGATTCAACCACTTTTGAAGAGTTTGGGTATTTTGAGGTAGGCGATACCATTGAAGTAAAATGGTGCTCGATTGATCGACCCCATTATTTGTTTTGGCTTACCTTGGGTGCTGCTACTGGTGGAAGTGGCAATCCATTCGCCACACCAACCGTGGTTTCAACGAATATTCGTGCTTTGAAAGGAAGAGGTTTGGGAATTTGGGGAGGATATGGAACTTTGCGCTACCAATACATTGTAAGATAATTAGAAAAAATAAATCATGTCGCATACAGAACACGTAAAGTGCCTGATCATCGGTTCAGGTCCGGCTGGATATACCGCCGCCATTTATGCAGCCAGAGCTGGTTTGAACCCGGTTCTTTACGAAGGCATGCAGCCTGGCGGTCAATTAACCATCACCACTGAGGTTGAGAATTATCCGGGTTATCCCGATGGAACGCACGGACCAAAGATGATGGAAGATTTCAGGGCACAGGCTGTCCGTATGGGTGCCGATTGTAGATACGGCATGGTGACCAGTGTCGATTTCAGCGGGCATCCTCACAAAGTGGTTGTTGACATGGAAAAGGAGCTCACGGCGGATGCAGTAATTATTGCTACTGGTGCATCGGCTAAATGGTTGGGCTTGCCATCAGAAAAGCGACTCAATGGTTTTGGTGTATCGGCCTGTGCTGTTTGTGATGGCTTCTTTTTCAGAAATCAAACGGTTGCTATCGTTGGTGGTGGTGATACAGCTGCTGAGGAAGCTACTTATTTGGCCAAGCTTTGTAAGAAAGTGTACATGATTGTGCGTCGCGACGAGCTTCGTGCTTCCAAAGCCATGCAGGAACGCGTTTTCCGTACCGAAAACATTGAGATGTTATGGAACCATGAAACAGAAGAAATCTTAGGTGACCAGGGTGTTACCGGGGTTCGTTTGCTCAACAACAAAACTGGCGAACGCATAGAACTCGACATTCAAGGATTTTTTGTTGCCATTGGCCACCAGCCCAATACCGACTTATTTAAAGCATACTTGAACATGGACGAAACGGGCTACATCCTCACAGTGCCCGGAACGTCAAAAACCAATATTGCAGGCGTTTTTGCAGCAGGTGATGCCCAAGATAAAATTTATCGCCAGGCTGTTACAGCAGCAGGTTCGGGCTGTATGGCCGCACTCGACGCTGAGCGTTGGTTGGGTGAGCATGGGTTTTAAAATATATTCTAAAGTCTAAGCTAAGCCGCTTCAAATGAAGCGGCTTTTTTTATGATTTCCCAAAAACATTTGCTAAGTAGGGCATAAGTATGTACTTTCGAATCCCCAAAATATATTAGATATCTATTAGTAACCAATGGAAGCTATGAAGAATAACGAAATAAAATCGACAAGCATGCCTGGTATCGATGCGACTTTGGAGCTGATAGGAGGTAAGTGGAAAATCCAAATTCTGTGGTGTCTTAAATCAAAACCAAAGCGTTTCAGCGAAATCAAAGAAGAAGTAGCTGGCATCACCCAAAAGATGCTTACGCAGCAATTGAAAGAGTTTATTCGCGATGGCATAGCCACACGAAAATCTTATCCTGAAATTCCTCCCAGGGTAGAATACAAACTCACCGACATGGGCAAGAGCCTAATTCCCGTATTGGAAGCGCTAAATAAATGGGGTGAAATGCATCTAGCCAAAAAAATGGGGATAGAAATCCCAGCAAGTGGGTCAAAATCGAAAAAGGCACCCGCACCACCAGCCCAGCAGCAATTGGGGCTGTTTTGACCTAAGATTGAAGGGCTACCAAGGCTGCCTGTTTTCCCAGTGCTGGCCCCAAGAGGGTACCCATGCCATTCATGCCTGCAACCATGATGATGCCCGTTTGGTGCTTTTCTATGGAAGGTATTTTGCCCGAACGAAATCCCATGATACCCGACCAACGGTGCGTAATGGGGGTTTCTTTCTCTTGCAACAACCGCTGCAACAGCTTATCGAGATTTCCTTGAATAAGGTTGTTCAAGCCCAAATCGGAAGTTGCTTCTGAAGCAAAGTCGGTATTACGCAATCCGCCTAAAAGTAAACGATTGCCAATGTTCCTAAAATACACATAGCCCTTGTCCATGTGAAAGTTTCCACGGTAAAAAAGTTTTTTCAAAGGAGCAGTCACTAAGACTTGTGCACGTTGGGGTTGTACTTCATGCTCGGGCAAAAGTTGGGTAGCAAAAGCATTATTGGCGACAATGAGTCTACGGCTTTGTATTTCTTTTTGAAGCATTGTTTGAAGTAAAAAACCTTGATTAGCTAAGGACCAGGAAGTAACAGCTGTGCCAGCATGAAAAATGCCACCCAAATTCATGAATTTGCGGGCAAGGACTGATACTGCCGCTGTAGGATGAATTTGACCTTCTTTTTTAAATTGAACAGCTAAAAACGAGGGGTTAGCATAAAAGTTTGATTTCTGGCTGAAGTAGTTTTCCATGCCTGTTGCTTCGAGCAGCAATTCATTGAGCATAGGAAGGTTGTTGTGTACATTGTCTAATTCACTGGCCGAAGTTGATTGGTCGAATAGTTCATATCCAAAGGTTTTACTGTAGATACCCTTGTTGCCAGCCAGGTGTTTCAATAAGGTAATGTAGCCCTCGGCTTTTAGTTTCAGTAGGGATGAAATGGCGGAAGGACCGTGGGCTTGAATGTCGGTAAGTAGTTCGGTCGGACTTCCAAAGCACATGAAGCCGGCGTTTCGTGAGCTGGCAAGGGTACCATGAGTTTGTGATTCAATAATACCGACTTTGAGCTTGGGCTTTCGGAGTAGGAGTTCTATGCCGGCTGTTAATCCAGTAAAGCCGCCACCAACAATCACCACATCGTACGAAGGAAAGTAATAATCGTTTTGCCAAAAGCTTTCCATTCTATTATACATAATATAAATTATCAAAATAAAAGAAAGCCGGGAAACCGGCTCTCGTACTTATTTCTTTTTATTGCTTTGTTCAACACCATACTCACGATTCAAATCGGAAATTACCCTGGCAGTAATGTCGTGGGTTTGGTTTCCGTATACTACATTACTTCCATAGTGGTACGACAATACGTAATCGTATCCTTCCTGTTTACTCAACCGTTTGAAATATGTCTGTACTTTTTGACGCAGAATTTTATCGAGTTTTTCTTCTTCATCGGCCAACTCCTTAGAAAGATTTTCACGCAGCATCATGATGTTTTGCTGTTTTCGCATCAAACCTTGTTCAAGCATGGCCAATTGCTCTTGGCTCATGCCTTGAGCTCTTTTCTGGGCATCGGCATATTCTTGTTCCAGCTTTCGCGCTTCTGATTCCAATTCTTGCTCTGAACGGCGGGCTTTCGCTTCCATATTGGAACGCAACTTTTTGTAATAGTCAAACCGCGTTAGAATGCTATCCGCATTCACATAAACAATACGCAAACCAAATCCTGCTTTGGCTAGATTTGCCGTATCAGCCTCGTTATAAGCTGGTAAACCTGCATTTTCATTCAGGCCGGCATCAGCGTAATCAAGTCCCGATTCGGCCGACGGTTGACTACCGATACTACCGTTGGTGGTTAAAACCAGGTAAAACAAGACAGCAATAGCTGTTAAACTGATGCCATGTAAGGCAAAATGTAATTTGTTGTTCATGGGTTACAAGGGAATATTGCCATGCTTTTTACGCGGCAGAGTGACGGCTTTGTGTTGAATCATTTGGAAGGCACGAATGAGCTTTTTGCGGGTTTCTTCGGGACGAATCACTTCATCAACAAAACCACGTGCAGCAGCTTTATATGGATTGGCGAACATCTCTGTATACTCATCTACCTTTAACTGTAGTTTTTGTTCGGGATTGTCGGCTTTCGAAATTTCATTTTTGAATATGATTTCGGTAGCTCCCTTAGAGCCCATCACCGCAATTTCGGCCGTTGGCCAGGCGAAGTTCATGTCGGCACCGATGTGCTTGCTGTTCATCACATCGTAGGCCCCGCCATAGGCTTTGCGCGTAATTACCGTGATGCGTGGAACGGTGGCCTCGCTAAAGGCATACAACAACTTGGCGCCATTGGTAATGATGCCGTTCCACTCCTGGTCGGTGCCTGGCAAAAAGCCCGGTACATCTTCAAAAACAAGCAGAGGAATGTTGAAGCAATCGCAAAAACGTACAAATCGAGCCGCTTTTTTCGACGCATTGATATCGAGCACACCTGCCAGAGATGCTGGCTGGTTGGCTACGATGCCAATACTGCGTCCGGCTAAATGGGCAAAACCAACTACAATGTTCTCAGCATAATCTTTGTGAATTTCCATGAACGAATCGGTATCAACCACCTCTTCAATCACCTCACGCATATCGTATGGCTGGTTCGGATTATCGGGAACCATGCTGGCCAGTTTTTCGCGCAGCTCCTCTCCTTGCATTTCGTAAGGATGCACAGGTGCAATTTCCTCACAATTCTGCGGAATGTAACGCATCATGCGCTTAATGCCTTCTAAACAAGCTACTTCGTTGGCATAGGTCAAATGCGTTACGCCCGATTTAGATGCATGGGTTTCGGCACCACCCAATTGTTCGGAGGTTACGTCTTCGTGGGTAACAGTCTTTACTACGTTTGGGCCAGTTACGAACATATAACTGCTCTTTTCCACCATGCAGATGAAGTCGGTTATGGCAGGACTGTACACCGCTCCGCCAGCACAAGGCCCCATGATGGCACTGATTTGAGGCACCACACCCGACGCTTGCACATTGCGGTAAAAGATGTCGGCATAACCTGCCAGCGATACCACACCTTCTTGTATCCGCGCCCCACCTGAATCGTTCAAGCCAATCACCGGAACACCATTGCGCATGGCCAAATCCATGATTTTGCAAATTTTTTCGGCATGGGTTTCACTCAACGAGCCACCAAAAACCGTAAAGTCCTGCGAAAAAAGATAAACTGGTCGGCCGTGGATGGTACCATAGCCCGTTACCACGCCATCGCCCAGGTAAACTTCCTTATCGAGCCCGAAGTCATGAGAACGGTGGGTTACCAGCATGCCAATTTCTTCGAAAGAACCAGCATCGAGCAGCAAGTTGATGCGTTCACGGGCAGTAAGTTTGCCTTTGCTGTGTTGTGAATCTATGCGTTTTTGTCCGCCCCCCAGCAGGGCTTCGGCCCGTTTGGCCTCGAGTTGTTCTACTTTATTCATGTTGGGGAAATATGCGAGCGAAGTTAATGCAAAATGGTGTAATTGTTCCGGACTTCATTTACAATAAGGCAGCATTAACGAGGTGGAATCGCTATTTTAGCGCTTCCAAAATTTGATCCATGTCGTTGTTCGAAAAACACCAAGGCGCCATCGAGCGAGCCATTCAAGCCAATCGCGAGCGTGTTTTCTACGCCCACTATCCCGAAAATCCGAAAGCATACGGCGAAGAAGCCCCAGCAGCCGGTTTGCATGCTTTTCAAGTAAGCATGAATACCGATTTTTCGGAGTTGCAGCAACAGCAACCCATTCGCTTTGAAGGCGAAGAAGTTTCGCCCTATTTACAGACTGGTTTGGGCATTCGCTACCCGGTTTTTGCCGATAAAGTGGTTGTGGTGCGTGCCAAGGAAGCGATGAAGCAATGGCGCAAGGTAGATGTACAAACACGTGCAGGAATCTTGGTAGAAAGCCTTGAGCGCATGAAAAACCGCTTTTTTGAAATTGCACATGCCACCCAGCACACTACCGGACAGTCGTTCATGATGTCGTTTCAAGCCAGCGGTCCCCATGCCGCCGATCGTGCCCTCGAAGCCATTGCCATGGGCTACGAAGAACTCACACGTTTTCCGCAGGAGGTGGTTTGGGATAAGCCTATGGGTAAGTTCAACATCCAATTGCGTAAAACATGGCGTGCAGTGCCTAAAGGCGTTTCTTTGGTTATTGGTTGCTCTACCTTCCCAACCTGGAATACCGTTCCGGGCATGTATGCCAGTTTGATTACTGGCAATACGGTGATTGTGAAGCCACATCCCAAAGCGGTGCTGCCCATTGCCATTGTGATTGCAGAATTGCAAAAGGTGTTGGCCGAAAATGGTTTCGACCCAAATACCTGTCAATTGGCTGTTGACAGCAGCAAATTTCCGATTGCGAAAGAATTTGTAGCGCACCCAGATGTGAAATTGATTGACTATACCGGAAACTCAGTTTTTGGCAACTGGCTTGAGGCCCAACAGATCTTGGGCAAAGAGGTATTTACCGAAAAAGCTGGGGTTAATCCGGTGGTGATTGAGTCGGTGAACGATTTAAAAGCTGTGGCCGATAACCTGGCGTTTTCACTCAGTTTGTATGCTGGACAAATGTGTACCGCACCTCAGAACTTCTTCATTCCAGCTGGAGGCATCCAAACCGCAGAGGGCCACAAAAGTTATGAAGAAGTAGTTGCAGCACTCAGCGCAGCCATCGAAGGCATTGCCAACCATCCGAAAATGGCTCCTGGCGTATTAGCGGCTTTGCAAAATGATCAAACGGCCGACCGCATCAAGCAAGTTGCAGGCATGGGCAAAAAGGTATTGGTAGGTTCACACGCCTTTTCAAACGAAGAATTTGCCGAAGCCCGCACCGCCTCTCCCCTCCTTTTGGAAGTGGATGCCAGCGACAAAGCTACCTACGAAAAAGAACTGTTCGGACCAATCGGCATCGTGATCAAAACCAAAGATGCCGCCGAAGGCTTGCAACTGGCAACCGAGCTGGTGGCCGCCCATGGTGCCATTTCTTGCGGTGTATACAGCACCGATACTACTTTCTGCGAACAGGCTGCTGATGCCTTTGCGGAAGTATTTGTGCCGGTTTCGTTTAACCTTACTGGCCCCATTTACCTGAACCAGCATGCGGCCTTTTCCGATTTCCACGTTACGGGTGGCAATGCTGCCGGTAATGCAAGTTTTGCCGATCCCAACTTCATTAACCGCAGGTTTGTGTGGGTGGGACAGCGTTACGCTTAAACCACTTTTTCGACTTAAAGCCGGGATACGTTCCCGGCTTTAAAATTTCCAATAAATCCCACTTCCAAAAACAAAAGGATTGTAGCGAATTAAGGCATAGGAAGCTGGCTTATTCCAACTCCACAAAGAAGGAACGAGTGGTATGACCACACTTGCGTAGGTTTGACTGTAGATGTTTTTATAGATGCGGGTTTCCTTGGCTTCGCTGAAACCTATTACCGGAATTAGCTGCCCGCCTTGTTGAAAAAAATGCATTTCATTTTGCACCAATCTCCTTTCAAGCAAACCTACGTAGTGTTGCAGGCCAAAGGTCAGACCCCGGTACTGTGTGGTAGTAGATAGGTAACCAGTGACTTTAATTTGCTGCAAACCGAAATAAATGCTGTTTGACCTATGAAAATGTCGGCTATTTGGAAATTGCTGTATTGGTGCACTGCCCTCTTGCATTGAAATCGCACAAATCAGCTCGTAATTACTTTTGCTATTTGAAACGGGTTGCAAACGGTAAGCTCCTCCTAATTCTACGTATCGGAATATGGCTGCGCCTGTATCGCGTAGGGTTCGCCATTTAAAAGCACGTTCTCCAGGAAAATAATCAACCATTCCTTGTTGAATGCGAATATGTCCACGCAGTCCCGTCTTGCCAGCTTGAAGAAAAATCATTTCTCCTGCATCACTAAAATCGAATGCTGCTTGAAAATGCTTGTTTTCTTGTAGTTCAGGGACAGGTAGATGTATGTGCTTGATGGATGCACATGATGTTGGAATTGCAAGCAGGCAAATCAAATAAAGCAGCCTTTTCATCTGGTTTCACATCAAATATAGTCTGGCTTCAAGCAGATTACCAAAACCTTTGGCGACAGCTTAGCGACAACCAAACCTTTGTAGCGGTGCATGCGTTATCTTTGCGCCTTATTTAGCCTTATGCATACCATCAAGCTCAAAGTCGATACCATCGTACGGGAAACCCCCGATGCAGTTGCCATTTATTTCAGGGACGAAAAAGGTGAAATTGCCCATTTTTGGCCCGGTCAATTTTTGACCCTGGTGATGCAATTGGATGGCAAGTCGGCACGTCGTTCTTACTCTATTTGCACTGCTCCTGCCGTTTTGCCCATGATTGGCATCTGTGTAAAGCGGGTGGCCGATGGCTTGGTATCAAACTATTTGGTTGATAAACTGCAGGAGGGCGACGTGCTGGAAGTGCTTGAGCCATACGGCAGCTTTACCTTGAATTACAAAATGGCACAATTGCCGACCCTCGTCCTCATAGGAGCAGGCAGTGGCATTACGCCTTTGATGTCGATCATCAAATCGGTAATCGATAAGCCCGAAGCACCCAAGGTACATTTGTTCTATGGTAACCGCAACGAGGGCAGCATCATCTTTAAAGAACAGCTTGAAAAGCTGATGGACAAATACCCTGGTAAACTGGAAGTTACCCATTTACTCAGTCAGCCATCATCGAGCTATGCAGGTGTAAAAGGCCGTATTGAAGCGGGCATTATTCAAGCCTTGTGCAGCGAAAAGCAACTTTTTGCCGATGCTTCGGCGAACTACTATATCTGCGGACCAGATGGCATGATGCACGCTGTTCTGGGCTTGCTCGACAGTCAAGGAATTCCAGCTGAGCGCGTGCACAAAGAAAGTTTCTTTTTAGCCCATAAAGCCGAACCAGCCGTTGAAACGTCTGCGGCCGGTGCTGGAGATGGCACACACAAAATCAAGATCAAGCTCGATGGTCAGCTACACGACTTAACTGTAAAGCCGGGCAAATACATTCTCGAAACCGCCTTGGAGCATGGCCTTGATCTGCCTTATGCCTGCACCATGGGGGTTTGTGGCATGTGCCGTGCGGTAAAAGTGCAAGGAGAAATGCTCATCGAAGAGCAAGAAGCCATTTCGGAGAGTGAAATTGAAGAAGGAGCTTGTTTGACTTGCGTGAGCAAGCCGTTGAGCAACGATTTAGTGATTGATTACGACGCGAGGTAAAGTTTGTATTCTACCACTTATTGGTCATAAAAATGAAAAAGCGCCGAAGTGGCGCTTTTTTATTGGGTTCATTACAAGCGCGATTTAAAATCGTCGTAACCGAATGACTTTACGTGCTGGTAGCTTCCCTCCTCTTTCCATATACCGATGTGGGGCAGGTTGATGCCGTTGAAGGTGGTGGTTTTTACCATGGTATAGTGCATCATATCGTCGAAAACCACTTTGTCGCCCGGCTTTAGTGGCGAATCGAACGAATAATCGCCCACAAAATCACCGGCCAAACAGGTTTGTCCACCGAAACGGTAGGTTGGTTTACCTTGCATGGGCTCTGTTGCTCCCAAGATTTTCGGTTTGTAGGGCATTTCGATCACATCGGGCATATGCGCCGACACGCTGCAATCGAGAATCGCCACTTCAATGCCTTTGGAATTCACAATATCTAGCACGGTACTCACCAAATAGCCCGTTTGCCACGCTACAGCCGATCCAGGTTCTAGGATGATGTCAAGGTGTGGGTATTTGGCTTTGAAGGCCTTCAAGGTGTTGATTAAATGGCCAACATTGTAGTCTTCCCTCGTCATCAAGTGTCCGCCACCTAAATTCAGCAGTTTTACTTGTGGCAGGTATTTGCCAAACAGCCTTTCAATATTATTCAATGTGTGCTCCAAGGCATACGAATCACTTTCACAAAGATTGTGACTGTGTAAAAAGCTGATGCCTTCGGGCAAAGTTTCGGGCAGGTCCTCGGCACGAATGCCCAAACGTGAACCAGGTATACAGGGGTTGTATAAATCAACGCTTACCGTAGAATACTCAGGATTGATACGAATTCCTGCATGGGCATCGGGCCGCAAGTTGAACAAACGGTCTTTGAACTGCAAGTACTGCGCGATGCTGTTGAAGGAGTAGTGTCCGGCATAGCGGGTGAGTTCTTCAAATTCGTCGGCACGGTAGGCAGGACTGTAAACATGCGTTTCGCCTCCAAATTCCTCGGCTCCCAAGCGAGCTTCGTGCAACGAACTCGATGTGCTTCCGGGTAAGTACTGCCTGATCAGCGGAAACGTACTGTACATAGAGAAGCCTTTGAGGGCCAATATGATTTTAATACCTGCCTCCTGCTGTACATGGCGCATCAACTCAAGGTTTCGTTTGAGTTTTTCTTCATGCATGAGAAACAAGGGAGAAGGCAGGGTGTCCAACGGAATATTCATATCACAAAGTTCAGCATTTGGGCAATGCAATGCATTTCTTTATAGAAAATTGCTACAATCAATTGATTTCAAACCTACTTTCGTATTAACTAAATCCTGTTGTATGAATAAAAAACTACTTGCTCTCCTGCTCGCAGGGGTAGGATTGATTTTCGCTGGAAAGCCCTCCAGCGCACAATCGGTGCAAATTGGAAACAACCAATTTCCAACCACTTTTACCAACAACAACGACTACGGCCCTATTCGGAACTTACCGACTTCGGCTGCTGCGGGGCGCTGGGCCTACATTTATCCAGCCTCTTTGTTGACTACCATCAACAACAATGCGCAGATCTCTAGCCTTTCGTTTTATCGCCGTGATCCGGGCATTAGCATGCCAGCTAATTTTAATTGCAACCTGAAGATTTACATGAAAAACTCTTCACTCATAGACTTTGGAACGGGTGCAATCAACTGGGTGAACAATGCGGCAACGGCTCGGAAGGTGTATGATGGCAATCCCCAACCTTTTTTGGGTTCGGCCGAAGGATTTATTACCATTCCATTCGATTCGCTTTTCACCTATACTGCGGGAAGTGCGATAGAAATTTATGTGCAATACACGCAAAGTTCAGCCGGACAAGGTATTCGATTTGGTTATGACAATGCTGGTGCTGTGCCTGCTTACCTCGATAATACAACCAAATATGTGATTTCGGCGGTCGACACATTTGCAAGTGCCATGACCACGCTATCGAACCAGCGAAAGCCAACTATCCGCTTTAATTTCCCCGCCCAAATTAATGTGGGCGCCGTTTTACAAGGCGGTCAGCAATTTGCCAATTTAGGTGATGTGATTTATCCTGGCGTTACCTTGCGCAATTCAGGTCTCCAGAACGCCAGCAGCATTTCGGTGTCAGCCCAAGGTCCGGGTGGATACTTGAGTACCCGTATGGTGAGTGCCCTCCAGCGCGACAGCAGTATACGGGTGGTATTTGATAGCATTTTGGTTACAACTGCTGGCTCAGGGCAATGGACTTTTATTGTAAGCACCGCAAACGATGGCTATGCATTGGACGACACTTTGCGTGCACCAGTAATTTACCACAATCCAAACGCATCAGCAGGCAAGTTTGATAATGGTCCGCTCATTACACACCCTGGTGGTGGTTTTGGTGGCGCAGATCTCAGTAGGTTGAACTTACCCTTAACAACTTTTGGTTCGAACATTAACCGTGGTTCGTTTAAAATACTCGAAGACTTCAGCTTGCCTGGAACATCGAACTATTCTATTGATTCGATGGCTTTTTTCGCCTATCAAACGGGTTCACCCGTATTTTCAACATTTACGAACCTATACGTAACCATTTGGGATGGCCATCCTGCCAGAGGAGGAAATGTACTATACGGTGATACAACCGAGCTTGAAAGCGTGTTAGACAACACATATTTCACTAACATTTATCGCGCCTCAGCTGCTGCTCCGCTCGACTCTACCCGGCCGATCATGAAAACCACAGGTGTGTATTTTCAACCAACCAGTTTACGTGGAGGGCAAAAATATTACATCCAATGGTCAATGCAGGGCAATATTGCATCTGGTCCATGGCAGCCGGCCATCAGCGTAAATGGCATGTCGGTAACTGGTAATGCCGAGCAATTTACGGCAACTGGTTATCAGGCCATGGATGGCGGTGGAACGGGATTTGCCCAAGGCGCGCCTTTTGAGATTTTTTATCGCGTCAATACCACCTCGGTAGATGAACAAGCTCTTGGCCTAACTCAAATAAAACTGTATCCAAATCCTGCCCGAGAAGAGGCCAAAATTGGCTGGTATTCAGAAAAAAGGCAAGACGTAAGCATCACAATTACCGACATTACTGGCAAAGTGGTTGTTCGCCTTCCTTTGCAAACATTTGACCCTGGTTCGCAGCAAATGGCCTTGCCAATTGGCGAATTAAATAGCGGCATGTACTTGGTAAAGCTTCAAACACCTACAGGGAATACCCACCAAAAACTTCAAATTATCTAGTAACAAATCGAACCCCGGATGCAAATCCGGGGTTTTTCTTTATGTTGCCATCCTGTTTTGGATACCATCATTTATTTACTTGCCCTCGCAGCCTTGCTCGGATTAGCAGGCATCATGCTGTACATGGGCATTGTTGCTTTGTTCTATCAACTCGAAGCCAGTAGCATTCAAGCAGGTGGCGGAAATGCCTGGAAACGCTTATACAGGCCTCGCAAATTGCCCGTGCATCAGCTGTCGACACTTCATCAGAAGTTTGGTTATTACAAACGGCTACCGGCAAATTACCAGCAGCGGTTTGAAACCCGCATGGTGCATGTGCTGCGAAAATTACGATTTGAGGGCAGAGACGGCATGGTGGTCACCGACGAAATGCGCATCCTTGTAGCCGCATGTTTAGTAAAACTCACTTTTGGATACCGCCTCTATCACATTACAGGCTTCAATAGGGTAATTCTTTATCCGGAGGCTTTTCATTCGCGCTTTACCCAAAGTATGAACAAGGGAGAAACGCATGCTGCTGGTTTTGTCGTATTGTCGTGGAAAGATACGCTGGCCGGCTTGGCCATAGAAGACGACAACTTGCATTTGGTTCTCCATGAGTTTGCCCATGCGTTGTACTTATCGCACATGCGTGAACAGGGAGTTGACCAACGATTTAGCTTGCACTGGCCTATGTGGCTCAAATACGTTCAACACATTGGCAACATGAACAAGTTGCGAGCAGCTGGCTTTTTTCGTGCATATGCTTTCACCAATCAGGCCGAATTGTTTGCCTGTATGGTTGAATCATTTTTTGAGTCACCGGTTAAATTCAACGAAAAACACCCCGTGCTTTTCCGCATCATGAGCCTGCTTTTGAATCAACACCCACTTAAGATGAAGTAGCAACAAAAAACCCCGGTTTCCCGGGGTTCGTTTTACAGGTTATAATCGTTAAACGCCAATGGTTGGTTCACCGCTTCGTGCCAAGGCAAACCGTATTTAGGCAACATTTCCATGAAAGGATCGGGGTTGAATTCTTCTACATTGAATACCCCGCGGCCATTCCATTTGCCAGTCATCATCATCATGGCACCAATCATGGCAGGTACACCAGTGGTGTAAGAAACAGCCTGGGCTTTGATTTCCTTATACACCTCGGCATGGTCGCAGTTGTTCCAAACAAAATAGGTTTTCTCCTTACCGTCTTTGATGCCTTTGATTTGGCAACCAATAGAAGTTTGGCCTTTGTAGCCTTCACCCAAAGAAGATGGCTCAGGCAATACCGCTTTCAAAAACTCCAAAGGCACAATGTCCATGCCCTGGAACTTCACCGGCTTGATGCTGGTCATGCCCACATTTTCGAGCACGCGCAGGTGGGTAATGTAGTTCTGTGAAAAAGTCATCCAAAAACGGGCACGCTTGATGGTGGGGATGTTTTTCACCAGCGACTCCAGCTCTTCGTGGTAGAGCAAATACGATTCTTTGTCGCCAATTTCAGGATAATTGATGGGCTGGTGAATGCTCAATGGCTCAATCTCGTGCCACTCGCCCAACTGCCAGTATTTGCCTTTTTGGGTGATTTCACGGATGTTGATTTCGGGATTGAAGTTGGTGGCGAATGCCTTGCCATGGTCTCCAGCATTGCAGTCTACAATGTCGAGGTAGTGAATCTCGTCGAAATGGTGCTTGAGGGCGTGGGCGGTAAAGATGCCCGATACGCCTGGGTCGAATCCGCAACCCAACAAGGCCATCAAACCAGCTTCTTTGAAACGGTCGTGGTAGGCCCACTGCCAGTGGTACTCGAATTTAGCAACGTCTTTGGGCTCGTAGTTGGCCGTATCGAGGTAATGCACCTTGGTACGCAAACAAGCTTCCATGATGGTCAAATCTTGGTAAGGCAAGGCCACGTTGATCACCATTTCGGGACCGAAGCTCTCGATGAGGGCTACCAATTCGTCTACATTGTCGGCATCCACCTGTGCGGTTTTTACGCGATTGCCTCCCACTTCGGCAGCAATTTTATCGCACTTCGACTTGGTACGACTGGCCAGCATGATGTCGGTAAATACGTCAGATGCTTGGGCACATTTGTGGGTAACCACGGCTCCAACGCCACCGGCACCTATGATCAAAACTTTTCCCATGAATTGTTCTTTTTTTGCTGGCGCAAAGGTAAAAAGATTGACCCGTGCGCTGTTAATTTATCGTGAATTTGAAGACTTTTTTGCGGGTTGTTGCGACTTCCACGCCAAGTTGGCCAAGCGGTACAACACCCTTGCTCCTACATTGGCATCCCAATCAGATTTTTTGCCTGGCGCCACCTCACAGAGGTCAAAACCAATGATTTTTCTGCCACTGGCCACCACTTGCTCAATAAGGAACATGGCTTGTTCGAACGCTAAGCCGCCGGGTACCGGAGTGCCCGTGTTCGGACAAAGTTTGGGATCGAGCCCATCGATGTCGAAACTCACATACACTTCCTTGGGCAAGGTGGCAACGATTTTTTTGCACTGCTCGGCCCAGCTTTTACCGGCAAATGCAGCACGAGCCAAATCGCGATCGTAAAAAACAGTGATTCGCTCATCGTTTTGCGCCAATACAGCTTCTGCCTCGCAATAGTCGCGGATGCCCACTTGGGTAAGTTGCTTTACTTGCTGGATTTTGAGGGCATTGAACATGATGCTGGCATGGCTGAAGGTGAAGCCTTCGTAAGCATCTCTCAAATCCATGTGGGCATCGATTTGCAAAATGCCAAATTCTTTGTGCTTTTCAGCCAAGGCTATCATCAAGCCAAGCGGCGTACTGTGATCGCCCCCTAAAACACCCACCAATTTGCCTTGTTGCAGGCGGAATTGGGCATTGGCATGTACCCAATCGAGTAGAAACTCACACTTTTCATTGATTTGCGCCAAAACCACCTTCATGGTCTCAGCTTTCTCTTCATCGGCACCAGCCTCTAACCACTGTATGTATTTGCTGCTTTGCTTGCGCAATTGCTTCGAGCGGTCTTGCCACTTTTCGTCGATGGGCTGCATGGCCAAGCCAATGTTCCAAGCTTCCTGAATGTCAGGGTCATACGTATCGAGCTGCGGACTTGCCTCAAGTATAGCTGCAGGACCTTTGGCACATCCATCTGCATATGAAACAGTTACATCCCAAGGAACAGGAATGATAACAACGTTTGCTTCTTCGGGACTGTAAGGCAATCCGTACAAATGGCCATTGGCTTGTCCAACGCCATTCGGATCGTAAACTGGCTTTTCCATTTTCATCACACGTTAAAACGGAACAACATGATGTCGCCGTCTTGCACCTCATAAGCCTTGCCTTCAATACCTACTTTGCCGGCATCTCTACAAGCACTCCAAGAGCCGTAGTGCACAAAGTCGGCATAATGGATCACCTCGGCTTTGATGAAGCCCTTTTCGAAGTCGGTATGGATGACACCTGCCGCTTGCGGTGCCAAAGTGCCGCGTTGGATGGTCCAGGCACGCACTTCTTTTTCACCTGCGGTGAAGTAGGTTTGCAGCTTCAGCAGTTTGTAGGCACCCCGAATGAGTTTTTCTACACCGCTTTCGGCCAATCCCAAATCTTCGAGAAAGAGCTGGCGGTCTTCAAAACTTTCGAGTTCGGCGATGTCAGATTCGATGGCGGCGCATATCACCAATACCTCTGCCCCTTCGGCCGCGGCCATGGCACGCACACGTTCTACATGCGCATTTTCGGTCTTCAACGAAGCTTCGTCTACATTGCACACATACATCACTGGCTTTTCGGTGAGCAAGAACAAATCGGCAGCGTGCTCGCGTTCCTCCTCGGCTACAGGAGCCGTGCGGGCCGACAGACCTTGTTCGAGGTGCTGCTTGTAACGGGTGAGGACATCGAAAGCCAACTTGCCTTCTTTGTCGCCCGATTTGGCTGCACGCTCTACTTTTTGGATTTTCTTTTCAACCGACTCCAGGTCTTTCAACTGCAATTCGGTATCGATGATTTCTTTGTCGCGAATGGGGTCTACACTGCCATGTACGTGCACCACATTGTCGTCGCCAAAACAACGCAAAACGTGCAGAATGGCATCGGTTTCGCGGATGTTGGCCAGGAATTTATTGCCCAATCCTTCGCCTTTGCTGGCACCTTTCACCAATCCGGCGATGTCGACTATTTCGATGGTGTTGGGAACCAAACGCTCGGGCTTCACCAATTCAGCCAGCTTGTTGATGCGGGCATCGGGTACGGTGATGGTGCCCACATTGGGCTCAATGGTACAAAACGGAAAATTGGCCGCTTGGGCGCGGGCGTTCGACAAACAGTTGAACAGGGTAGATTTACCAACGTTAGGCAGTCCAACGATGCCACACTTTAATGCCATGATTTCAAATTAAGCCGCAAATATAGGGCTTAAAAACGGCATTTAACGGCGGCGGCGACGCTCCTCTTCGTCCATATTGCCCACAAAAAGCGGGAAGCTCACTTTGCCGTACAAATAGTAAGTGCCAGCCGCATACCAAGGCAAGGCTTCTATGCCTGCTTCAAAATTGATATGGCGCACGTCGAGGGGTACGGCAGCCCCCACCCCAAGTCCCAAAGAACCACGTTTTACCACTTCAGGCTCTGCTAAAATACGGAAGTAACCAGCATAAGGGTGGATGTAAACGATGCGGTAAACAAATGCCTTGAGCCCAAAATTGATCACAACGGTATTGTTTTCGGTATCGTAGAGGTTGTAATTGGCACCTACATTGGCAAACAAAAACGAATTGATGTTTAAGTCGGCATTTACACTCATGCCCAAACCCCTGCTGGTGGGCCTGCCGGGATAATTGGCTGTTCCACCATTGATGCCTAAGTTCAAAAAATCACCTTGGCGCATCTGCGCCTGTGCCAACGAAGCAACCAAAATCAACGGAAGTGCAAGCCAAAATCGAATACGCATAGGTGTATAATGATAAGGCGACAAAAATATTATGAACTTTCTCAACTCGTGCACGATTATTCTGGAGTTCCTTAGATTTGACACCACACACACCCAACTTATTGCATGCAACTTCTTTTCAATTATCTCAAAGGTTACTGGAAGCTGGTTTTACTTGCCTTGCTCCTCGCGGCCATCAACCAGGTATTTTCACTGCTCGACCCTTGGATCTTCCAAAAAATCATCGACCGCTATGTGGTAGAAGGTGCTACCCGTCCGGCCGATGCCGAAGGATTCATCCGCGGAGCTGGCCTGTTGATTTTGGCCGCTATGGGCGTGGCCATGGTGAGTCGCATCGCCAAAAACTTCCAAGATTATTATGTGAACGTGATTACCCAGCGTTTGGGGGCGCAGATTTATACCGATGGACTCACCCATTCGCTCGATTTGCCTTACCAGGATTTCGAAGACCAGCGTTCGGGCGAAACCCTGGGCATTTTGCAAAAGGTACGTACCGATGTAGAGAAGTTGGTATCGGCGGTAGTGAACATCCTATTCACCTCCTTGGTGGGTGTCATTTTTGTGATGGTATACGCCTACAATGTGTACTGGGCCATTGCTCCGGTGTATTTTTCTGCCATTCCGCTCTTGGGTATTTTGAGTTCGGTGCTCAGCAAGCGCATCAAGCGCATTCAAAAGACCATTGTGGGCGAAACCACTTCGCTGGCAGGAAGCACCACCGAATCGCTGCGCAACATCGAATTGGTGAAGAGTTTAGGCTTGGCACAACAAGAAACCAAACGCTTGAACAGCATCACAGGCAAAATTCTTGGCTTGGAGCTTAAAAAAGTGAAGTACATCCGCAGCCTCAGCTTCATCCAAGGCACCTTTGTGAACCTCATGCGCAATGGCATTTTGATGATGATGTTGTACCTCATTTTTGCAGATAAGATCACGGTGGGACAATTCTTCTCGCTCTTCATTTACAGCTTTTTCATCTTCGGTCCGCTGCAAGAACTGGGCAACATCATCAATATTTACCGCGAAGCAGAAGTTTCGCTCAATAATTTCAAAAACATACTAAGCCGTCCGAAGGAAACAAGACCTGCTTCACCCAAGGCCATTGGCGCTCTCCACAAATTGGTTTTCGACGGAGTTTCCTTTCAGCACCGCACCGCCCGCCAGGCTGCTTTGGAAGAGGTGAGTTTTGAGGTCCGAAGGGGCGAAACCATTGCTTTTGTAGGTCCCTCGGGCTCGGGCAAAACCACCTTGGTGAAATTGCTGGTGGGCTTGTACCCGCCGCAGCAGGGACAAATTTATTACAACCAAACACCTGCCAAGGACATTGATTTGGACGAATTGCGTGCCGGTATTGGTTTCGTCACCCAAGATACCCAGCTGTTTGCAGGTACCATCCGCGAAAACCTGCTTTTTGCCGCCCCTAACGCCACCGATGAAGCATGTTTAGATGCTTTGGAGCGTGCTGCTTGTCAGGGTTTGTTGGCCCGTGCCGACAAAGGCCTCGACTCGGTCATTGGCGAAGGTGGCGTGAAAGTATCGGGCGGCGAAAAACAACGATTGAGCATTGCCAGGGCCCTGCTGCGCAACCCACGTTTGCTGGTGTTCGATGAAGCTACCTCTGCCCTCGATTCCATCACCGAAGAAGAAATTTCGAAGACCGTACGCGAGCTCAGCAGCACCGACGAGCACATCACCGTCTTGATTGCCCACCGCTTGAGTACCATCATGCATGCCGACCGCATTTACGTACTCGAAAAGGGCAAAATTGTAGAAACCGGCGGCCACGAAAGCCTCTTGGCCCAAAAGGGCTTGTACTATGCCATGTGGCGCCAGCAGATTGGTGAAAGGTCGTTTGCTGATTTTAATTGAGCCTTTGGGTGCACCATTTAGAACAGCCCACTGATCTGCCCATGGGCATCAATGTCTATGTTTTCAGCGGCGGGATTGTTTGGCAGGCCGGGCATGCGCATGAGATCGCCGGCAATGGGAACCACAAAGCCAGCGCCAGCGGCTACTTCAATTTCACGGATGGTGATTTCGAAGTCGGTGGCCATACCAATGGCTTTCGGGTTATCGCTGAACGAATACTGCGTTTTGGCAATGCATACTGGCAGATGGCCCAAACCCAGTTTTTCGATTTGTTTGAGGTCTTGCTGTGCCTTGGGACCAAAATTCACCCCTTTCGCCCGGTAAATTTCGCGGGCTACAGTGGCAATTTTTTCCGCCATTGGTAGGTTGTTATCGTAGAGCAAGCGGTGCGGCTTTCCTCCCCGGCTTTCGGCGGCTTGGGCAACCAATTGCGCCAGGTTTGCGGCTCCTTCCCCACCCTTGGCCCAAACTTCGGCCACGGCTGCTTTGTAACCGGCTGCCGCACACATTTCGAGCAATTGGGCCAATTCGGATTCGGTATCCGATGGAAACCTATTGATAGCCACCACAGGCTCTAAGTCGAACTTGCGTACGTTTTCGGCATGGCGCTGCAAGTTGGCAAAGCCTTTTTGCAGGGCTTCGAGTCCCTCTTCGGTGAGGGTTTTGATGTGCTGACCGCCGTGGTATTTCAACGCGCGCACCGTGGTAACCAAAACCACTGCTGCCGGCGAAATGCCTGCATATCGGCATTTGAGGTCGAGGAATTTTTCGCCCCCCAAATCAAAAGCAAAACCAGCTTCGGTAACCACATAATCGCTCATGCTCATGGCCATTTTGGTGGCCAAAACCGTATTGGTGCCTTGAGCGATGTTGGCAAACGGACCGCCGTGCAACAGCACCGGATTTCCTTCGAGCGTTTGCACCAGGTTGGGTTGGATGGCATCTTTCAACAAAGCGGCCATGGCACCTTCGGCTTTGAGCTGGCGGGCAAAAACAGGCTTTCCGTCAAAGTCGTTGCCAATGTAAATGTTACCCAAGCGCTGTTTGAGGTCGCTTAAATCGTTGGCAAAGCACAAAATGGCCATTACTTCAGAGGCTGCAGTGATGTCGAAACCCGTTTCGCGCATGAAGCCATTGGCTTTGCCGCCCATGCCTATCACAATGTTGCGCAAGGCGCGGTCGTTCATGTCCATGACACGCTTCCAGCGCACCGTGCGTGGATCGATGTGTACGTGTGGATCTTTGGCCTGAATGGCATTGTCGATCATGGCTGCCAAGAGGTTGTGGGCTTTTTCAATGGCCGCAAAATCGCCGGTGAAATGCAGGTTGATGTCTTCCATGGGCTGCACTTGGGCATGTCCACCCCCTGTTGCGCCACCTTTTACCCCAAAAACAGGCCCTAAACTGGGCTCCCGCAGGGCTGCCATGGCTTGTTTGCCAATGTGGTTGAGTCCGTCGGTAAGGCCGATGCTGATGGTGGTTTTGCCCTCACCTGCCGGGGTAGGCGTGGTAGCCGACACCAAAATGAGCTTGCAATGCTTCAGACGATCGGGCTGAATCAAATGCAAGGGCAATTTGGCTTTGTACTTGCCATATGGCTCAAGCAGCTCGGTGGGAATACCGGCTTTTTCGGCAATTTGAGAGATGGGCTTGGGGGGATGGAGGCGGGCGATGTCGAGGTCGGTGGGCATGGTGTGAGGGGCTAACCGCAGAGGCGCGGAGGTTATGAATATTTTGAATGAACTTTTGAAGGTACTTGAGGCTGTGGTAGCATAGAACGGCAGCTTTCAGTGCAGAAAAAAGCGATATGCCGCACCCGAGTGAGCGGAGGCTTTTGGCCAGGCATGCTTTGCAGCCTAGCCGGAGGCCGCAGAGATTGGCAATCGGATGGCGTGACTTTGACTCTCATTTCTGCGTTTTTCTGCGTAATCTGCGGTTCATGAAAGCAAAGTCCGTTCGCTTTTACGCCTGAAACAGCAGTTGCTGTATATTTGTAAAAAAGGCGTTTTGCAACATGAATGCTAATTCGACTCGAATTTAGAGTATTTTGTCCTAATTTCAAGAAAAAAATCGAACAGATGAAAAAGCAGAAAATGGCGGTTCTGTTGGCCGGTTGTGGGGTGTACGACGGTTCCGAAATTCACGAAGCCGTATTGAGTTTGCTGGCACTGGAGGAAGCTGGTTTCGACTACCAATGCATTGCCCCCAACAAAGAGCAGCACCATGTGGTAAACCATTTGACTGTTGAGGAAATGCAGCCTGCCCGCAATGTGTTGGTTGAATCGGCACGCATTGCCCGTGGCAATGTATTGGCTTTAGATGCAGTAAACGAGGCTGCTTTTGATGGATTGCTTATCCCCGGGGGTTTTGGAGCGGCCAAAAACTTGAACCAATGGGCCTTGGCGGGTCCCGACGGCGCCATCGACCCGCAAGTAAAAACCCTCATCCTGGCCTTTGCCCGCGCTGGTAAACCCATTGGGGCCTTGTGCATGGGACCTACCGTTTTGGCCAGTGCCTTTGCCGGCAGCGAATTCCAGCCCCAACTTACTGTGGGCAGCACCGAGGCCCCCTCTCTTTACGACATTGCCGCCATCAGCGCAGGCATGGAAAGCTTGGGCAGCAAGGTAGCCATGCGTACCGTTGACCAAATTGAGGTAGATGTGCCCCTCAAAATCGTTAGTGCGCCCTGCTACATGATGGAAGCCGGCATCAGCCAAATACACCGCAATGCGCGGCAGGTGGTGGAGGCGATGAGGCAGTTAAATAAAATTTGAGTTAAAAGCTTGGAAGATATAAATCTTAGTTGACTGTATCATTTTTTCATAAAAAACAGCTCAACATACTACATTTACAAGCAGTACAAATAAACAAAGTCATGGATGATTACAGAGCCATTGAAGTGCAGATAGCACAGACATACAACGCTAACGCTAAAGGTACCCGCAAATCAATTGGAGATTTTTTACTTGATGATGATATCAAGAAGCCAGTAAATGTTAAGAGCAACAATGTGGATAAAAATAATTATTCGCCAAATATAATTTCCGCGAAAAGATTAATAAATTGGCTACAGGAAGACGGAAATGAACTTTACTTCATATTCGTGAATTACAGAAAAGTAGGTAAAAGAATCGAACTTATCGGCGATTCAGGACTTGTTCCAGTTCACAAAATTAGTTGGGATTGTTTATCGATTGAAGCCCAAGGTTGGGGAGTAATCCAATTAGTTGGAGACCTCATAATCGATGAAAACCAAGATAAAATGGGCTTTTTTAGAGGTATGAAGATTGCTTACGAGAAGTTTATCGAAAAAGAAACCAAGAAAATGGCTCAAATAAAGGAAATGATAAAAAAATTTTAGTCATATGTTTGTTTTAGGGGCAGAGTTATCAGAGGAGTCATTTAGCTTTTTCGTCAAACATCGAGATTTGCTTTGTGACTTTGAGGCGGTAAATGAATCCATTAAGGATGTTTGTGGCTTGAATAATTTCTTTGCATTTCAAAGCGAGGCGGATGAAATCTTAGCAGAAATTGAAATTAGGAATTCCACGGTCTCGGAGCCCAACAGAAGAGAATATGGAGACTTTCAAACGAATAAGAAACTTGCTTTGAAAATCGCATCTTACCTACACGGTAAAAATCCAAATATTGAGTTTGTTTTGGAGCCAACTTGTGGGAAAGGTGCCTTTATAATTTCAAGTTTACAATTGTTTAAAAATCTAAAAAAAATTGTAGGCGTTGAGATATATAAGCCCTACGTTTGGAGCACCAAATTTGAAATCCTTCACTATTACTTAGTTAATGGGAATCAAAATAAACCCGAAATTGAAATTTTACATGCAAATGCTTTTGAATATGACTACAAGCACCTTGCACAAACAACTCGAAACTATATAACTTTAGTAGTTGGAAACCCTCCTTGGGTAACGAACTCTGAATTAGGCTCTATCGAGTCAAAGAATCTACCAGTTAAAACAAACTTCAAAAAACACAAAGGCCTTGACGCTTTGACGGGAAAAGGCAATTTCGATATAGGTGAATATATTTCGTTCACCATGCTAGAATGTTTTCACAAGCACGACGGTTTATTTTCTTTCTTGATCAAAAATTCGGTAGTAAAAAACATTGTTTATGATCAAAAAGCAAATAAGTTTAATATTGGGTACTTAGAAAAATTAAACATTGACTCCAAAAAGGAATTTGATGTTTCCGTTAATGCTTGCTTGTTTACTTCTGAATTAAACCACCAGCCTGAACTTTTTTGTAAAGAAGCAAATTTCTACACACATGAGATTATAACAACATTTGGTTGGTATAAAGACGAGTTTGTATATTCTGTCGACGATTACGACGAAGCCAGTGACATAGAAGGTAAATCTTTGTTAATTTGGCGTTCAGGAGTAAAGCATGATTGTTCAAAAGTCATGGAATTAGATTGCAAAGATGGAAAGTATACTAATAGTTATGGTCAAGAAGTGAAACTTGAAAATAACTTAGTATATGGATTGTTAAAAAGTTCTGATCTCAAAGGCAATGAAGTAAACTCGTCTAGAAAATCAACAATCATTACGCAAAAAAAAATTGGTCAAGACACCCAATACATACAAAAGCAGTATCCGCTAACATATGAATATTTAAACTCTTACGGAGAGTTATTTGATCAACGTAAATCTTCCATTTACACAGATAAGCCACGGTTTTCCATTTTCGGCATTGGAACCTATTCTTTCGCTCCTTACAAAGTGGCAATATCAGGGCTATACAAAACGACAACTTTCACATTAGTTAGTCCCTTTGAAGATAAAGCAATAATGCTAGATGACACATGCTACTTTATTGGTTTCGAGAAACGGGAACACGCGTTGATTGCTCAATATTTACTTAATTCAGAACTCGTCCAGAAATTTCTAAAATCTATCATTTTCCCGGACTCAAAGAGATCTATAAATAAGGATACACTAATGAGAATAAATATAGCCAATGCATTTTTGAAAACAAATTTTGATGAAGTGAAAGCCAAACTTAAAATAATAGAATATTCACATTGGGAAGAGTTTGCAGAAATGATTAATCAACATACTTCAAGACAAATGTCACTTTTTTAATTTTTATATCCATTATAGCATTTTAGAAATTCCCTAACATCCCCTTAAAGCTTTCTTTGACGTTTCTGTGCTTTCAGTTGAACATAAAATTTCAATCATTATTGATTGAAGACATTAGAAAGTGTTTCAAACAATTATAAATTTTTTGCCTTTGTGCGTGTGCTAAAAATTCCAGCCACTTTTTCAGTCAGAAGCAGTGTCAGCTAAAAAAGAATATCATGTCGCATTTAATTACGGAGTACATAGATCAAAATCAGAAGCTACATACCTTCTTGGAGCAGTATAAAAAAAAATTAGAGCAAGCTGATACCAGCTTTGCCGAATTCAGTTCCATGCTTGCTGAGAACAAGTACAACGCTGCCATGGGATTGGTATTTACCCAACTTCTACAATGCCTAGATGAAAATAAAAATTTCTCTTCCTTCCAATTGACCGACATCAGTGCACTTTATGAAAGCCTGATTGATTTGCAAATGCACAACTTGGACAACTACGTGGAGGCTGGCCATTTCGAATATGCGGTAATGGACAATCTTGCCAAGGCTCAAAACATCGTTTCCAAAGGTTTGCAAGTAGCATCATACAAAATGGAAGAGTTGAAATTGCTTCTGGAAAAGATTGAACAAGACATCCAACTTCAATCCACAAAGTAGACTTCGGCAGCCTGAATGAAACCTCAATGAAATTGGTAGATTTGGCTTAACGACAACTTAACATCCCAAGACGAACTTTGACCGTGCGCAAAAAAATCAAGGCACTATTTCAGTTCGAAGCAGTATCGGCCAAAACTTGGTCGGCTTCGGTGGCATTCGGTTTTGTGGCTGGGCTCTTCCCTATTCTTGGTCCGGTTACCTTGCTCAGCCTGGCCTTGGGTTGGTTGTTTCGCTTGCATATTCCGTTGGTGCTGGCCGTGATTTATTTGCTCTACCCCCTACAACTACTGCTCATGGTGCCTTTTACCTGGTTAGGCGAATGGGGCTTTGCAGCTGTTTCGTATGCCGCACCTGTAAATCCGGGCTGGTTCGATCAACTGTTGCATTGGGCGGGTGCTGCGGTGGGCGGTTGGTTGTTGGTTTGCACTCCCACAGGTATTTTGTTATTCGTCGTGGCCCAATCGTTTTTCGAAAGGCGTTTACAGAAAGATGCCGTTTCGCCAAGACAAAGCATTTAGCATCTGCCATGCTGATCCTTTTATACAGAGGCGAAGCACTACAAGCCGTCCTTATTGCTGACAGCCAAAAACCTTTCGACAAGAATTTCAGCCTTTTCACACATCATTCACCGAGCCCTGAACAAATTTTCTTAAAATTGCCCTCCAATTTATTTCAGCATGCAAAAAATCAAAGTAGCCAATCCAGTCGTAGAATTGGATGGCGATGAAATGACCCGCATCATTTGGGCCTACATCAAAGACAAATTGATTCTTCCTTACCTCGATCTCGATATCAAATATTACGATTTGGGCATCGAACACCGCGACGCCACCAACGACCAGGTGACGATAGATGCGGCCGAGGCCATCAAAAAATACAATGTGGGCATCAAATGCGCCACCATCACTCCCGATGAAGCACGCGTGAAGGAGTTCAGCCTCAAACAAATGTGGAAGTCGCCCAACGGCACCATCCGCAACATCCTCGATGGCACGGTTTTCCGCGAACCCATTGTGATGCAGAATATCCCACGTCTGGTGCCTAACTGGACCGCCCCTATTTGCATTGGTCGACATGCTTTTGGCGATCAGTACCGCGCTACCGACTTTGTTACCAAAGGCAAAGGCAAACTCACCGTGAAGTTTGAAGGTGAGGACGGTACCGTGCAGGAATTTGAAGTGTATAACTTCAAAGGCGACGGTGTGGCTTTGGCCATGTACAATACCGACGAATCGATCCGCGGCTTCGCACACGCTTGTTTCAACCAGGCCCTCATGAAAAAGTGGCCGCTCTATTTGTCAACCAAAAACACCATTCTCAAAAAGTACGACGGTAGGTTTAAAGACATCTTCGAAGAAATTTACCAGAGCGACTACAAAGCACAGTTTGAAGCTGCTGGCATTGTGTACGAGCACCGCCTCATTGACGATATGGTGGCCTCAGCCCTCAAATGGAATGGCAATTTTGTTTGGGCGTGTAAAAACTACGATGGCGATGTGCAAAGCGATACCGTGGCACAAGGTTTCGGTTCGTTGGGACTCATGACCTCGGTTTTGGTAACGCCCGATGGCAAAACCATGGAAGCCGAAGCAGCCCATGGTACGGTTACCCGCCACTACCGCATGCACCAGCAAGGCAAGCCAACAAGTACCAACCCAATTGCCAGCATTTTTGCCTGGACCAGAGGTTTAGAGTTTAGGGGAAAACTAGATAACAATCAGGAACTTATTCGTTTCTGTCAGGCGCTCGAAGCCGTGTGTATCGAAACCGTAGAAGCTGGTTATATGACCAAAGATTTGGCGGTATGTATTTACGGCAACGATGTGAAACACGGTGAACATTACCTCTACACCGAAGAATTCCTCGAGAAATTGAATGCCAACTTACAAGCCAAATTGGCGTAATGCATTGTCATCAAAGTGAAAAGCCTCACCTCTCGGTGGGGCTTTTTTTTATGATTCGGGAAGCGCTTGCTTCAGTCTTTTTTATCCAATTCGGGCGTCGATATCAAGCGCGAAATAAACCAAACGGTATCCCTACTTTTCCATTCGCGCACGGCCGACCAAATGCCACGGAACAGTCCAAGTCCCGTAAGTGCCCCAAAAAGCCATTGGTTTTGCTGATTGGGGTTGCTTGCGTACCAATAACCACCCACTGCTGCACCAATAAGTGTAGGTGAACCTATAATCATCAAGGCGCCTAAAATCTCAGTCATAAGGCTCTCGGTTCTAGCTATTTTGGGAGTTGTAGTCGGATTAGATTTCATGATTTTCAGGTTAGATACTTCCACTTGTCTTCAAATATAAAAGCGAAACGCATAATAACAATACTTGTGACTCACTAATGATCAGCCATTCATTTTTGATGGGTCTTGCCGACTGTCAAAAATGTCGATTATGTAAATGGTTTGATTTTCAACCCTGTAAATCACCTTGGTGTGCTTGACTAAAATCCATCAATGATTCAATCCAAAATGTGCCAATAGAGGTTCAAGTTGACCTATGTGCGGTTGAATAAATGATTGTTTGCATATTACTTGTGGTAGTTTCGGAGCGCTTTTTTGGCCCATATGAGTGAAGATAGCTATGAAACGAAAACCTTGCTGGCAGCCTTTCAGCCGCCATAAGCCAAATGCGTTTTTACTGCTAGTTTTTTACTTTTTAGTCAATTCTTCCTAAAAATCCTTCCATTCGCAAGTACTCAATTTTCTCTGAAAAATTAGATTTAACTTCAATTGCAATGTCCTTATGAAGTTGGTCAGTCAATTTAATCTTGTTTTCACAAAGTGTCATTGAGTAGGTAACTGAAATCTCTTTAACGATTGTGTCAGTCATAATAAAGTCGACCGCTGAAGTGTCAATCTCATTTTCATAATTGTAATTTTTTGAAACACACTTAGCACCGTAACTCAATACCAATTGCCCATTTTCTATTTTATAAGTCCCTTTTCTCAAAGTTTGGTCAGACATGCAATAGTCTAAGTAATAAAAACTAATTTCTGAGTCAAACAATAACTCACCTGAGCAGCAGTCACACTCAAAATAAAAGGCACAAGTGTCTGTGAAGTGTGTTTTACTTCCAATTTCAAATATTTTGCCTTTCAAATCATCAATTTCAAATGCAAAGGTTGTTTTACCGAGCTTTTCAGATTGAGAAGTTGAAGACAAGTCTTTGACTTCTGATTGGCTGCATGAATTGATTAAAATTCCTATGATGATTATTAAGTAGATTTTCATTTTTTCAAATTGGCCACAATGTTTGGTAAGCATCTAGCATATACTGATCTATCATAAATGTGTGTTCTCCATTGAAAAGCGCCTAACAAAATCAAGCGTTTCCACAAAACCATGTAGCGCCTGGGTGGTAAATACCAATTCCATTGATAAGCTATCTGTTCCTTGTCAGCGCTTCTTTAAAAGTATGGATGTCCATCAACCGCCCATGTTTAATGGCTTCCTCGGCCCTACCTGCCCTACTTGTCAGCTTTGGCTTCAAAACCGAATCTGTAAAGAGTTCTTGATCTAGGGCTTCAATCAAAGCATCATCAGCTTTCCAAATATCGCTTTGAACAAAGCTTCTTTTCTGATCAATGTCCATAGCGGCAATTTTTCGTAAGTTACAAAACAAGAACTAACTGGCCACATTATTCCGCCAGCGAATAGTAGGTTATGGTCTACAACTACACTTTTGCGAAACTTTTACTCTGCGATCTCCGGTTGAGTTGCGAAGCAGCGAGACCAGACGCCTCCGCTCACTCGCGCCTTGCGTGCAGTTTTCTTCTGCAACAGATGGAAGAGTCAATCGGGCTGCTAAACGCTTAGAAAGCGCACTTTGGCCATTTTAATACAATTACTTGCTCTGCGCCTCTGCGGTGAGAATTGCAGCGGAGACAAAAAAGCCCCACCTCTTTCGAAGCAGGGCTCTTTGGTATTTTGAAACCGCTTACTTTTTCAACCAAGCGGGTTGCGCTTGCATGATGGCGGCAAAGCCTGCGAACAATACCCCGCTGTAAACCAGGTCACCCAAAATGGTATAATGGAAGAAAGGCAAACCAGCGGCATAAGCTGCCATCAAACCGCCAAAGGTGGTAGGATACATGCTGCCCGAAGCCCAAACCAAGGCGTTGCTCACCAAGAAAAAAATCACCGAAGCTGTTAACGAACGGCCTGCAACTGCTTTAACAGCTGGATTTTGCAAACCCGAACCGAGGAATATAAAAGCCGCATAACAAGCATACATGCCCAAAGCTCCGGCCGAAACCACATAGGAAAGATCGTAATAGTTGTATAAAACGGCATTCACCAATACGTCGCTGAGCATGGCCGAAAGCACCACGGCCAACACAGCCATCCAACGCTTGGGCAACAAGGCGCCAGCGAAAAGGGCGATGGCGGTAAGTGGACCAAAATTCACGGGATGTGGCATGATGCGGGTAAGGGCTGCCACTACTATTAAGCTTATGATCAAAAGTGATTTGCTAATCTTCATACGTCGTTTTGTGAATTGCGAGTCAAAAATAAGAATTAAACCGATGCTATGGCATTTTTACCATGGGCTTCGTTCCGCATCTGTTCAGAAAGTTCAGGACCAAGGTATTTGTCGATGGCCCAATGGGCAACATAAATCAAGGGTGTGAGCACAATGGCTGCCGTGAATTTGTAGATGTAATTCACCACCCCAATGGCCAAAACCAAGCCCAGCGACCAGTCGGCCCCAATGTAGAAGGCAATAAAAAGCACCACAAAACTGTCGATAAGCTGCGAAACCAAAGTAGATCCAGTGCTGCGTAGCCAAATTTTACCTTCACCCGTAAGCACCTTTACCTGGTGGAAAACGAAAACATCTACCAACTGTCCCACCAAAAAGGCCACCAAGGATCCGATGATTATCCACAAGCCCTGTCCGAAGATGGCTTCATACGCCAACTGCATGTCGGCAATGCCACGCGCCTCGGCCGATGCAGGCCAAAAATCGGCTGGCACCAGCTTCATGGCAAAAAACACCATACCAAAGGCATAGGCAATGAGCGTAGCCGCCAAAAAGCTGAAGCTGCGAACGCCTTTCATGCCGTAGTACTCGTTGATGATGTCGGTCATGATAAATACCACCGGCCACAACAACACCCCCGCGGTAAGGTTAAATCCCAAGCTGGTTTGTCCGAAGAGCGACAGATTCAATCCTTCCCAGCCCAAACTTTTTTCCAGCGAAAAAATCTTTACCCCAATAAACTCTGCCAGCAAGGCATTGGCGATGAAAAACCCTCCTAAAATCAAAAACAAGCGAACCTTTTTGGGGTGCCAGTGCAACAATTGCGACATGCGGTAAACTTTTTAAGTTCTTTGTGTGTAAAAATGTAGTAATCAATCAAAGCCACCAAAGGTTCATGGAAAATTTCAGCGCATACAATCCCACCCGCATTCAATTCGGTAAAAACTGCATCAACAGCCTGGGCACCGATGCTTCGGCCTATGGCAAAAAGGCCCTTATCCTCATCGGCAAAGGTTCGGTGAAGAAAAATGGCATACTCGATCGGGTTTACCAGCAGCTTGCCGCTTCGGGTATCGACTATGAACTTTTCGAAGGCATCAAATCGAATCCCGAATACCAGGATGCCGATGCGGCCGTTGCCAGGGCGCAAGCTTTTGGGGCCGAAATGATCATTGCCGTTGGAGGCGGCTCGGTGATCGATACCGCCAAGGCCGTTTGTGCCGGATTTTATGCCAACCACTCTGTATGGGAATTCTACCAAGGCAAAGGGCTCAAACCCGATCATGCCCTTCCACTCTTGGTGGTCTTAACGCTGGCGGCCACTGGCACCGAAATGAATCGATTCACGGTGTTGCAAGACACGGCCAACGCCCACAAGCGTGGTTGGGGCAATGAATTACTTTATCCCCAAATCAGTTACCTCGATCCGCAGTTCACCATGAGCGTGCCGGCCGATTATACCGCTTATGGCGTGGCCGACTTGATGGCACATACTTTTGAATTGTTTTTCAGCACCGACGCATCGCCCCTCTCAGACTACCTGGCTACCGACATCATCAAATTGGCCATGCAGTACGGACCCACAGCCGTGAGCGAGCCCAACCACTACGAGGCACGTGCTAACATCCTTTGGCTGTCGACCGTGGCACTCAATGGCAGTTTGAACGCCGGCAAGCGCAACGGCGACTTTGGGGTGCATGCTTTCGAACACGTTTTGAGTGTTCTATACGATATACCTCACGGTGCCGGCTTGTCGATTGTTTACCCCGCTTGGATGCGCCATTTCAAGGCACAGATCAGCGATAAGCTCGATTTTATGGCCGAACGGGTGTTGGGACAGGGCAAGACCGGCGATGATTTCGTTGCGGCTTTGGAAGCTTTTTACGACCAAATTGGAACCCCCAAGCGTTTGCAGCAGTGGAACATTGGTGCCGATGAACACCAGCGCATTTTGGCCGCTCTTGAAAGCAACAAGGTGCGTGGTGCCTATTTCAACATGACAGCTTCTGATTACCAGGCTTTACTCGGGCTGATGGCCTAATCAAAGCGATTTCAGGTAGAGATAAAGCGCTTCCATTTCTACAGCTGTGAGCACAGTAGCCAATGGCCAAGGCATGGCTGCGGGTTCAACCTGTCGACCTTTGTGGTTTTTGCCTGTACGCATAAAGCGATCGAAGCTTTCGAGTTGGTGTTGTGCCATTACACCTTTGCTGGTAATATCAGGTACTTCGGGCATACCGGGGACTGGATGCTTCCCGCCTTTGAAATCGGCTTTGTGGCAGCCTGTGCATGAAACAGCCAAATAAGCTCCGTACGCGGCCTCTGGCTTTGCCTCTACGGTGGGTATTAGAGCAGCCTGGTGGTCGATTTTGGCAGCAACAAAAGTGGGCAATTCGTCTAAAATTGACAAAAGTTTTCCTAAGTGACCGAAGCTACTTTGCTCCCAAGTCATATTTACCGGTGCCACTTGTTCAACATAGGCAATGATGGCGCCCATGTCTTGCTGACTCAATTTGGCCGTTTCGTACGAAGGCATGATGAGCAAGCTGTTGCCTTTCCTGTTCACTCCATGTTTCAAAGCACGCACCCAATCGGTCATTGACCAATCAGCTGGCAATCCGCCTGCTCCCTTTGTGATGTTGGGGGCAATAACGGTTCCGATGGCTGGGTCGTTGATCATGATTTTGCCACCAAGGTCTTTGCCGTGGCAATCGATGCAGCCTCTGAAGGTAACCAAACGTCCACCTTCGCTGACCGCTTCTGTAGAGCGATCAATCTCCCAAATGGCAATGTCACCTGTTTTGTAAATTTGGTTTTTCTTTGATTTGAAGCTGGCATTGATGCTGACCAAGGCAGCCACCAACAGGAACAGCAAAGAGCCAAATGCATAAGCGCTCCAGCGAAGCAGCGGTTTAAATTTCATAGGTTAGTCTTTATATGTGGCTGAATTTACTATATACACGTCTCAATATCAAATATATAAGCCAAAAGCTGTCACCAAGCCAATAAAGCCATTCAGTTATACAAATAGAAATGCTCAAATCGGAGATTTTCTTCAAAATGCGTATCAACGACCCATGCGGTATGCGCTAAATACGCAATCAATAAACCAAAACCCACAGCCAAAAACACTTTTTTCAAGTTTTTCATGGCCACAAAGCTCCTGAGAAACGTTACTAAGCTGTTTCACGCTTGCGGACGGAAAAAGAACCTCTCGCGCCAATCAATGGTAGCGACTGAACAAGCCTGTAGCCAACCACTGGGCTTCGTGCAATTTATCGATGTTGATTTTGAGCGGAATTTGCTTTTTGCGGGCAAAAGCAATCAGGTTTTCGGTGGCCATATTGCCCACCATATCGTCGTTCGCCATGGGGCAACCCCCGAAACCAAGCAAAGCACCATCGAAGCGGCGACAGCCACTTTCCCAAGCAGCTGCAATCTTTTCGTCGCGGCTGGCAGGGTGCGAATGCAAATGGACGCCAAAAGTCACTTCAGGATACGAAGGCGTAATGTGGCTGTAAAGTGCTCGGATGTTCTCAGGATTAGCCACTCCCACCGTATCACTAAACGACATGATTTTAACGCCCACACTGGCCAGTTGATCAACCCAATGGGCCACAATTTCGGGGCTGTAGGCTTCACCGTAGGGATTTCCAAAACCCATTGACAGGTAAACCACCAGCTCTTTGTTGGTGCGGCTGCATAGCTCTTGCATTTGTTGTACCGTCACAAACGACTCGGCAATGGTGCTATTGGTATTGCGTTTTTGAAATTCTTCGCTCACCGAAAAAGGGAAACCCAGGTAACGGATTTTTTCATATCCAGCCGCCATTTGAGCCCCACGTTCGTTGGCCACGATGGCCAAAAGTTGTGTATTGGTATCGTCAAATACCAAGCGATCGAGCACTTCCACTGTGTCTTGCAACTGCGGAATGGCCTTTGCCGACACAAAACTGCCAAAATCGAGCACATCAAAGCCTACCGACAGCAAGAGGTTGAGATATTCTACTTTGAGGTCGGTAGGAATAAACTCATGGATGCCTTGCATGGCATCGCGTGGACATTCGACGAGCTGAAGGGGCTGATTGAAGGCAGAATTTGACATAGATGCGACCGAGTTGTTTTGCGATTTACTTTGAATTTGGGGCAAATGGTTGTAATTTTCGGCGTTTTTACAACCATACCCGCATCAAGCGAGAATCAATGAGCGAAATCGATCACAAAGAAAACACATCCGGAGCATTTGAGGCAGACAAAAATGCAGCACAGCCCGAGATGAATCCAGCTGAAAACCAACAGCCCGAAGCAGCGGCTGAGGAAACAGTTTTGGAAACTCCCGTTACTCCAGCCGTAGGAATGGCTGCCGAGGAAGCCCCGTCAACCCCTGAAGTTGAAGCTGCTGCCACCGAAGATGTGGCCGTAGCCCCCGAAACCGTTGAAGCAGCAACAGCCCATGAGGTGGAAGTTGCAGCGTCGGTTGTGGCGGAAAATGGCGAAGAAGCCGACGAGGAACACGAGGAGCATGTGGACGAAGAGCACGACGAAACGGCTTTTGCCAATTTGGAAATTGATCAGTTGGTGAGCTTGTTCGTAGAAACCTCCAAAATCGACAACCTGAGCGAGATCCGCAGCAAGATGTCGGTTTTACGGGGCATGATTGAGCACCATTTCCAAGCCGAGCGCAGAGAAAAGCTGGATGCTTTTGTGGAAGCTGGAAACAAAGAAGAAGACTTTGCACCCAATCCAAACCCTTTGCACCTGCTTTTCCTTGAAACCAACGCCAAATACATGCAGCGTAGGCAGAAAGAGAAGGAAAGTCGTGAGCAGGCCTTGGTGCAAAATTTCAATCAGAAAGAAAAATTGCTGGTGCAATTACAGCAGCTCATTGAAGAGGAAGAAACCAAAGGCATTACAAACATCGATGCTTTGCGCTTGGTACAAAGCCAGTGGAAAGAAATTGGTCCGGTTGCCCCTGCCCAGCGCAATGAGCAGTGGCAGCGTTACCACTTCCTCATCGACAAGTTTTACGATAATTTGCGCATCAACCGCGAGTTGAAGGAGCTTGATTTGCAAAAAAACCTCGAAGGCAAAATCGAATTGTGCGAAAAGGCCGAAGAGTTGTTGCTTGAGCAAAGCATCAAGAAGGCCGTTGAAGCCCTCAATACGTTGCACGAGCAATGGAAACAGCTAGGACCAGTGCCTCGCGAGCAAAAGGAAACCGTTTGGGAGCGCTTCAAAGCTGCCTCCGACAAAATTTACGAGAAGCGCAAAACCTTCTTTGGTGCCCTCGATGCTGAACGCGCCGAAAACCTCACCAAAAAGCAAGCGCTATGCGAGCAAATGGAAGCTTTGTTGACCCAATTGCCCAAGGAGCATGCTGGTTGGCAAAAACTCACCGAAAGCTCCGATGCCATCATGGCCGCCTGGAAAACCATCGGCTTTGCCCCCAAAGCCCAGAATTCGGAAATATGGAGGCGCTTTAAGCAAGCCACCGATGCGTTTTACATGGCCAAAAACCAATTCTATAAAACCATCCGTTCAGAGCAACACGACAACCTGCAGGCCAAAGAAGCCCTTTGCCAACAGGCCGAGGCACTCATGAACAGTGAGGACTGGAAAGGCACCACCGACGCCATCATTCAGTTGCAAAAAGAATGGAAAAAGATTGGTGCTGTGAATCGCAAGGCAAGCGATAAAATTTGGAACCGTTTCCGTGCCGCTTGCGACCATTTCTTCGAGCGCAAAAACCAGCACTTCAACGGACAAGATGCTCGTCAAGAAGACAACCTCAAAGCCAAGATTGCCCTTATTGAGCAAATAGAGCAATTTGTTGCTACGGGTGACCAGCGTGCCGACTTGGAACAACTGAAGGCTTTCCAACGCAGCTGGGCCGAGATCGGTTTCATTCCACTCAAGCAAAAAGTAGAAATCAACGAACGCTACCGCAAAGCACTCAACCAGCACTGGGATTCGCTCAAGCTGTCGCAGAATGAAAAAACCCGCATGAATTTCCAAAACAAGGTAGAGAACCTCAAGACGGGTAAAGACGGCGACAAGGCGCTTCGCAAAGAGCAATTCCAGATTCAGAACCGCATCAGTGCGCTCAAAAACGACATCTTGCTGTGGGAAAACAACATGGGCTTTTTTGCAGCTTCTAAAAATGCCGATTTGTTGAAAAAAGAAATCGAACAAAAAATCGCCAAAGCACGTATTGAACTCGAGCAGCTCCACCAAAAGTTGTTGGTTTTGCGCGACGCATGAATGAACCCGTAATTGTTTTTGATGGCCATTGCCGCTTGTGTCACTGGTCGGTGCAATTTCTGCTCCGCCACGATCACAAGCGGCAATTTTATTTCACCACCTTCGATAGTGCGTGGAGTGCGCAGCGGCGGCTGAAAAGCGATGCGCCCGATTCGGTACTGCTTGTTTTAGGCGACCGTACCTACAAAGAATCTGCAGCCTTTCTCAAAATGATGGGCATTTTAGGCGGATTTTGGTCGCTTTTTGGAGTTTTCTGGGTCATTCCACCCCTCCTGCGCAACGGGTTTTACCGCTACATTGCGCGCAACCGCTACCGCTGGTTTGGCATGTACGAAGTCTGTCCCCTGCCTACCCCCGAACTCCAAGCGCGCTTACTCAGTTGAGCACCAAGCCCCTGAAATCGACAGGCACTACCCTGCTCACCCCTTGCTCCACCATGGTTACCCCATAAATCACGTCGGTAGTCTCCATGGTCTTTTTGTTGTGGGTTACGATGATGAATTGCGAATGTTCGCTGAATTTGCGGATAAGGCGGTTGAATTTGTCGATGTTCTGGTCGTCTAATGGCGCATCTACCTCGTCGAAAATGCAGAAAGGTGCTGGCTTGAACAGGTAAATGGCAAACAACAAGGCCGTAGCGGTAAGCGTCTTTTCGCCTCCCGAGAGCTGGTTGATGGTCAAGGGCTTTTTGCCTTTGGGTCGGGCAATGATGTTGATGGCCGATTCTAAAGGCTGATCGGGTTCGGTAAGTACCAAATCACAGGTATCTTCTTCGGTGAATAGCGAGCGGAAAACCCTGATGAAATTCTCGCGGATTGTACCAAAGGCCTGCATGAACTTCTCGCGGGCCGTTTCGTCAATTTCAGAAATGGTTTGAAGCAAGGAAGTTTTGGCTTGCAGCAAATCGTTTTTCTGCGTTGTGATGAAGGTATGACGCTCCTCAATTTCTCGATAAGCTTCAACAGCCATCGGGTTGATGGGACCGAAATTGTCGAGTTTCTGCTTCATTTCCGAAACCGTTGTACGCAGGCTTTTTTCGTCGCTTTCTGGTGCTGTTTCTCTAGCACGCAATGCATCGGTATCTACCTCAAATTCAACCGAAAGGCGTTCCATCAAACCATTTTCTTGCAAGCGAAGCTGGTTGGCTTGCTCTTGCAGCTGCTGCAGTAACAAATCGGTTTGCTCCTTTTCGCGGCGCAAGTCGCGGATGTGGTTCTCTATTTCGTCGAGCTTGCCTTTTTCCTTGTAATAGTCTACTTCAGCTTCCTGCACACCCTTTTCCATGGCTTCTTTTTGCTCGTACATGTCAAGGAGCTTGGTATCGCTGAAATCGGTATGACTCAAGATGTTCTTTACCTCTTGCTGTACATCGGCTAGAAGCTTGGTATTTTCTGCCGTGCGTTTGTTCAATACTTCAATCTGGCTGTTTTTGAAGTCGCGGTCTTTCTGCAAATTGCTCAAGCGATTGAACTCTTGGTGGTAGGCAATATTGGCTTGGTTGAAAGCATTCGACTGCTGCTGGAGGCGTTCGTTTACCTCTTGGTACTGCTGTTGGGTGGTTGCCGAAGCACTTTGCAAAGCATCTACTTCGGTGGTCAATGCTGCAAGTATAGGTTCAGCTTGCGCTAGTTTATCAACTGATTCTTTGAGCTTTGCTTCAAGCTCATCGCTTCTGTTTTTATTGGCATCCAAAAACTTGCGGTGTTGATCTTGCTGACTGAGCAATAAAGCCAACTCACGCTCCTGTTTGTTGAAACGCACCTTCAGCTCCTCAATCAAACCAGCTTGCGAACTGGCTTGGGCTTCGGTTTCCTGGCGTTGAAGTTTAAGCAAAAGATCTTGCTCTTCCTTAACCCTTGCCTCGGTTTTTTGTATGTCTTTTTGGAGGATTTCGAGGTTGCGCTTGCGACCCAAACGTTTGCCTTCAAACAGGCCCAATGAGCCACCAGAAAGACTCAATCCGGTGCCGGTGTAGCGCCCCGATTTGCTGATGAGCACAATGCCAGGGTGTTTGGCACTGTGTGTCTTGATGGCTGCTTCAAAATCTTCGGAAGCGCACAAATACACATTACCCAGCAGGTAATTGATGAGGTTGGCATAGGGCAAATCGCATTCGGTAACGCTGAGGGCATCGGTGCAATCGGGCAGCATATGCGGCACCATTTGCTTCACCCGCTCAAAAGCTTCGAGCACAAAAAAACTAGCCCGGCCTTTGCCCGATTCGCTGAGCAAATCAACCCCAGCACGTGCTTCGGCATAGGTGTTTACCACATAGTAGTTCAAATAGGGCTCAAGGTAGTTCTCGATGGCGGCCTTAAACTCGGGTTGAACCGATAGTACATCGCTGAGCAATTGCGCATTTTTGGTCCAACCACTGCTTTTTTTCAAAAACTTAAGCGACTCGGGATAACCTTCCAGGTTGTCGACCAAACTTTTGGTGAGGTTGTATTCATTGGTCAATTGGTCGAGTTTGCGGTTCAACTCAATCACCCGCACCTTGCCCTGATCCATATTGGCTCGCAGGTGACGTAATTGCTCTTGCAGGGCCGCCTCTGCTGCTTGTCGGTCGAGCAAGTCGGCTTGGGTTTGGTTGGTGAGCTTTTGCAACTCCTCCACGCTCAGGCCAAATGCATCAAATTCGGTCTCTTTGAGTGCTCTATCGGCACGGTTGCGGTCAATTTCTTGTCGCAACGACTCCAACTGCATGCGGTAAACAGCTGTTTCTTTTTCCAATTGGTGCATCTGCTGCCGTTGCTGTTGCAAAGCAGTTTGCTGCTGCTGGTTGCGTTGTTGCAGCTCTTTGTGTTGCAGCCGTGTTGCTTCTAAAAGTGCTTGTTTCGACTTGGCATCGGCATCTTTTTGCTGGACGGCACTGCCTACCTCTTCCAATTGACCCGCCAGCTTCTTGAGTTCTTCGCTTACGTATTTGAGGTGCTCGGCATCTTCGCGCAACTGCTTTTGCAAACTTTGTTCTTTGTCGGTTAAAAAGCGGTGACGTTCGTTTTGCAATCGCTGCTCGTTTTCGTATTGCCTGATGGCAGCAATGTGCTCATTGGTGGCTTTCTGACGCGATGAAAGCAGCTTTTCTTTGTCGGTTATTTGCAGTTTAACCGCTTGGATGCTGGCCTCGTCCTGCTGAATGGCGGCTTCAATACCCGATTTTTTATCACGCAAAGCCGTTTCTCTCGCCATTTCATCGGCCAATTGTTGCTTGAAACCCAACAAGCTGTAGTACGCCAAATCGAGACTGGCCTGGCGGTAATCGTCGCGCATTTTGTAGTAGCGCTCGGTTTTGCGGGCTTGCGACTGCAGCATCCGCATGTTTTTATCGATTTCGAAAAGCAAATCTTCTACCCGGTCGAGGTCATTTTCGGTATCCTGTAGTTTGCTGAGGGTTTCCTTTTTGCGGATTTTGTATTTTGATACCCCCGATGCTTCTTCAAACAACAAGCGACGCGAATTTTCTTTGTCGTTGAGGATGTCGTCGATCATCTTCAACTCCATGATGGCGTATGAGTCGCTGCCAATGCCCGTATCGAGGAAAAGACTGGTGATGTCTTTGAGGCGACAATTCACCCCATTGAGTTGGTATTCGCTTTCACCCGAACGAAAGAGTTTGCGAGTTATGGTGACTTCGTTGAATTCGGTAGGTAGGATGTTTTTAGAGTTTTCGAAACTCAGGTGAACCTCTGCCAAATGTGCTTGTTTGCGATTTTTGGTGCCGTTAAAAAGCACGTTCTCCATTTTATCGCTGCGCAACATGCGCGATTTCTGCTCGCCCAGCACCCAACGCATGGCATCAACCACGTTGCTCTTGCCGCAACCATTCGGCCCCACAATGCCCGTTACCCCATCGTTAAAATGGATGGTTACTTTGTCGCCAAAGCTCTTGAAACCTTTTATTTCAATGGATTTTAACCGCATATCTTCAACAATCGTCTTTCATTGTTCCCACTTTTTGCGTTTTGCCATTAACTTTGGTGAAATACCCTTGGCAAATTATGGATGCACCTACGCTCGTATACCTTTTGGCTGTTGTGGCCTACTCGATTTACAACTGGTGGAAAAAGAGCAACAAGGATAGTAAAAAACCTCAAAACAGCGCCCCAAAAACCGAAAAAGCTGAGGTGCCCGAGTGGATGAAAGAAATTTTTGGGGATGTTTTGGGCGAAGAAGACAAACCTAAACCGGCACCTGCTCCAGCTCCTGCACCTAAACCTGAGGTTTCAGCTGATAAAGAATCACCGCTCACTACCCGTGAGCCCCTCAGCAAAACGCTCGAAGTAAAGCCAACGCCCAAGCCGGTGAGAACGCAAACACCCAAACCGGCAGCGAAACCAACCGCGGTAGATGTGCGTTCGCTCGAAAGCCTTGAATCATTGGAAGATGTATATGCCACCAAATCGACCATTGGAGAAAAACGTGAGCAGCTGGCTGCTGCTCAAGCCCTTGCCCCTGCTCATACCGACGAATTGATTCCTGAGGGCGCTGAAGCTTGGCGGCGTGCCATCATCCTGCAAACCGTTTTGGAGCGCCACGAAGCAGTGCGTTAGAATTCTTTCACTACCCTGATGAGGAAATGTTTGCTGAGTGCATCAAAATTGATTGGCTTTTCGCTAAAAACCGTTTCTTTTTGATCGCCCACTGATTTTAATTCGGCACCCACTGGCAAGCGGAGTTGAAAGCCTTTGGCTACCTGCTCAAAGTGCAATGTATAAGCGTAATAATCGTCTCTGCGAACTTCTTGTACTTTCAAAACGGGAATGGCTGCTTGGTACAAGTAGGTCTCAAAAAACGGGCGGTAGCTTTCTCCCAATTGTTGACACCAAAAATCGATCATCTGTGCGGTGCTGATTTCTTTGAGGTAGAACTGACGGTAACACATACGCAACAGCTCGAAAAACAAATCGTCGTTATACAAGCTTTTCCGCAGACTGTGAATCATCCAAGCGCCTTTATAATACACATCGTTGTCTTTTTGTTGGTAATTCACGCCAACAGGTCCTGCCATGGGATTTCTGTTCGTAATCAACGAACGCTGGCTGTGTAAATAGGCCTCTGCCCTGCTCAAACCTTCGTTGCATTCCATCAGCAAGGTTTCGCTGTAAGTGGTAAAGCCCTCGTGTATCCACATATCGGCATGGTCGGCCACACTCACACTGTTGCCCCACCATTCGTGTCCACTTTCGTGCACCAAAATAAAATCGAAGCCCCAGCGGTTGTTTTTAAAGCCGTTTCCATAGGCTATGGCGCTTTGGTGTTCCATTCCCCAATAAGGGGTTTCAACTACTTTGTAACCATCATTCCAAAAAGCATAGGTGCCAAACACCTGCTCAAAACAACGGTGCATGTTTCGGGCTTGCGCAAAATGTGATTTGGCTTTGGCGCCATTGCCTCGCAGCACCTCATAGGTCATGGTCTGCACTCCAGAATCAGCCAAATGGACCGTGTCTACTACCGTTTCGTAGTCGGCTATGTTCACGGTTACATTGTAGCTGTTTATCTTGTTACGTACAAAGAACGCATAAGTATCTTTACCATTCTGAGTTGATTTTTGAATCATTTTACCATTACCCACTACCCTAACTCCCAGGCCTGTGGGAATGTGGTAGGTCATGCGCATGCTATCAGGCTCGTCGCTCAAATGGTCTTTGCAAGGCCACCAGCTGCTGGCTCCTAAACCTTCGCAAGCCACACCCACCCATGGCTTTCCGGTACTGTCTTTTTCGAAGACAAATCCCCCATCCCACGGTGCTTTTTTGGCTATGAGCAATTGTCCGCTGTAGTAAACCTGAAATACCGACACGCTGCCTGGCACCGGCTGTGTGGGCCATTGCACCAAATGGGCATTGCCTTCGCTGCTAAAACTCAGCTTTTGGCCTTGGTAAATCACGCTGTCGATGCGCAGATGTTGTTGCAAATCGATTTGCAAACAGCGATCGTTGTTCAAATGCCTTACTTGAAAGCCCACCCGGCCTTGGATGGGATAAACCAATTTGCCATTACCATCACGCGAACCAGTGAGTGTTTCAAAATTTACCTCCAAATCGTAAAAACCCACATCGTAACTCGTGCGGCAAGCCGAAAGCCCGCCACGCAAGCTATCGGCCCTGCTAAAACTGTTTTGTGCATAGGCAAACGAGGCCAGGCTCGACCAGCAGCCAAGAAACATGATGAATTTGCGCATATTTAACAGTATCACTAAAACTTTCCCTAAAGAAAAGCCATTATCTTGTTGTTTCATCTGACATGCGCTCGATTTACGTATTACTCACTTTTTTTAGCATCTCGCTTTTGCTCGATGCCTATGTGTACCGCATCCTCTACAAAATCAAACGATCTAAAAAACCCAGCAAAGTCCAAAAACGTGCTTTTTGGGGGCTCAACCTGCTGGGCTACCTGGCTTTGGTAACACTCAGCGCTGTGGGTTATGACTTAAGCGACCCGGCTTTTCGAAACATCGTCATTGGTGGATTTGGCCTCCTTTTCTTTACCAAATTGAGCTTGCTGCCATTCATTTTGTTCGACGATATCTGGGGCATGTTGCAGTGGATTGGCCGCAAAATCGGCTGGCTGGAGCAAGAGGTGAAGCCCAACAGTGGCGGCATGTCGCGTTCAGAGTTCATTGCCAAATCTGCCGTCCTGTTTGCCGCCATTCCTTTTTTGAGCTTGGGCTACGGCATGCTCAAAGGAGGCTATAATTTCCAATTGCGTAAGGTGCGCTTGCGCTTTCCAAACCTGCCAAAGGCTTTCGACGGTACCACCATTGTGCAACTGAGCGATATGCATATGGGCTCTTTTAGCGATTACCAAGCAGTGGCCAAAGGAATCGAGATGGTGAATGCCCAAAATGCCGATTACTTTCTATTCACCGGCGATTTGGTGAACAACCGTACCGACGAAGTGAACCGCTGGATGGAGTTGCTCTCTCGCGTAGAAGCCAAACAGGGCAAATTCAGCATCCTGGGTAACCACGATTACGGCGATTACACCCAATGGCCTGATGATGCTGCCAAACAAGCCAATTTGAAGCATATGCACGCCGTACACCAGCAATTGGGCTGGAAGTTGTTGCTCAACGAAAACCAAATACTGGAACGCGATGGTGAGCAAATTGCACTCGTAGGCGTAGAAAACTGGGGAGCTCGTGGCCGTTTTGCCAAGTATGGTGATTTAGAAAAGGCCCTTCAAGGTACCGAAAATGCCCCCTTTAAAATATTGATGAGCCACGACCCCTCCCATTTCGAAGCACAAGTGAACGGCGTAAAAAGCGATATCGACCTCACTTTGTCGGGACACACCCATGGCATGCAATTCGGTGTAGAGATTCCGGGCTATGTAAAGTGGAGCCCGAGTTCTTGGATTTATCCTTATTGGGCGGGCTTATATGCATTTGGTAAGCAGTATTTGTATGTAAACCGAGGCTTTGGTTTTATCGGCTATCCGGGCAGGGCAGGTATTTGGCCCGAAGTAACACACATTACCTTAGAAAGAGGCGAGCCCGACCCACAGACTACCTGAACCACAGGTACAGCGCATTCATCAATACCAAAAAGGCCAAACCTAGCCAAGCCCACCATTGCATGAATTTCTCGGGTCGAAACTGGCTGGCACTTTCGTGCTGGTGCAACAAACGCATGTTCCACCAGGCCAAAATGGGTGCCGATAGAAAGCTCAGGATGGTGGCAAAATCAACCAAGGCCAACATACTGCTCTTCAAAAACAGCAAAATCAAAAAGCTACCGAAGGCAAAAATCCAAATCAGCCATTTCCAGGCCTTTTCGTCAAAAGCCGACTCCTTGCTTTTGTCTGGCTGGTAAAAGTTCAGTGCGCGTGCTAAAACACGTGGATAAGCATCCATCACAGTGAGCAAGGTGCTGAATATGGTCACAAATACACTGATGGCAATGACCGGGTAGGACCAGCTTCCAAGCAGTTCTACATAAAGGTTCACAAAAGCACTGGCAAAAGCTGCTCCTCCTTCGGGCAAGCTGCCTTTGCCATACAAAACTACTCCCCCCAAAACCACAAAAAAAACAGCCAAAATCATGCTGCTGTAGTAACCCAATCTGAAATCGAAGCGCAATTGTGCCTCGGTAACCGACTGTTTTTCACGTTTTGCTACCGTCCACATGCTTTGCCAAACTGAAGCATCAATGGGCGTTGGCATCCAGCCTGCAAAAGCCAGTAAGAAAATCCATCCCGTCCGGTCGAACACAAATGCGCCTTCGCCGGCCAACGCAATGCGTTCGGGCTCGCCAAAAGCAGCAATCAAAGCAATCAAGGTGGTCAACACCAAAAGCAGCATTATGACTTTGATGCTTTTGTCGAGCGCCGAAAAACGCCCCAAGCTTAAGACCATAGCGCAGGTGACGAGCGAAATGCCCGAAACAGCAGCAGTAGGCGCTTCTGGAAAAACCAAAAATTGAACAATACCGGTAAAAACAGCAGTAATGGCCACCAAAATGGGAAACATGCTAGCTACCGTAAGTACCAAAAATGCAGGAAGCACCCAAGGATGCATGCGGCCATAGCCTTCTATCAAATCTTTTCCGCTGTTCCGTGCATAGCGACTGGCATACGAAAAAAACGGGTACTTTAACAAATTAACCAGCACCACAAAACCCACCAAGCCAAAACCATAAAGTGCCCCGGCACGGGTCGATTGTACAACATGCGAAACCCCTACCGCAGCACCAGCATACAACAAGCCAGGCCCCAAAGCTGCTAGCCAGTTTTTCATTTTACAAAAGCGACATTAAATCGTTTACTCCAGGCGCACGGTGGGTGGTAAAGCCCTCGGCATAGGTAACAGGCACTTGCCTTCCCATTTCCCTGGCACGAGCTTCGATGAATTCGAGAAAATCGGGACGCGAAATGGGCGTTTCAGGCTCACGACTGTCGGCTGAATAAAACTGGGAACCGAAAGCCCTGATTGACTGCAACTTTTGCTCGAAGTAATCGGTTATATCTACCACAAAATCAGGCTTTATATATCTGTCTTGAATGTAATGATAAATGGCCCTAGGTCGCCAAGCTTCTTGTTCTTTCCCCTCCCAACTCGTTTTGATTTGACGCAAGCCACTTAAAAAACAAGCATCGGCAACCAGCTTGGCTGCTCGTCCATGATCGATGTGGCGGTCTTCGATGGCATTGGCCAAAACCACATCAGGTCGTGTATGACGGATTTGAGCAATGACTGCCAGTTGATGTGCTTCATCGTTCACGAAAAAACCATCGCGCATGCCCAAATTGGCTCGGTAGTGAATGCCCATGATAGTACTCGCTTGGGCTGCTTCTGCTTTACGCAAAGCAACGCTTCCCCTCGAACCCAATTCGCCTTGGGTAAGATCCACAATTCCAACCCGTTTTCCAGCTTTGATGTGTTTTATAAGCGTACCGCTGCAACTCAATTCCACATCATCGGGGTGGGCAGCAAAGGCCAAAATGTCTAATTTTTGCATGCCCAAAGATAAGTAAAGCGGCCATCTAAACGCCTGTACCATTAAGGTGTATCGCGTACAGGCGGCCGATAGTTTTCTCCTTCTATTTGCTGAAGAATGAACTCAATGTCGCGGTCTTCTTGGGTATCGTAACCGGTTTTGAGATTGGTACCAAACAAACCAGCCAAACTTTGCCACATAAAAGCCTGAAAAGTGCCCCTAAAATCCTTAATCAAATCGTAACTCGTGCGGCTCGTTTCGCGGTCTATAAGCTTGATCAGTATTTTTCCCTGGCTCACAGTAAGGTTGAGCAATTGCTGTTTGTACAGTCTTTTGAGATCATCTTCGGTTGCTTTTATATGGGCTTTGTGCTTGCGTTCGGGCATGGTGGCCAGTTCTGCCTCGAGCTGACGCAAGCGATTTCCTGCTGCCTTGGCCAAAGGATAGGCCTTTAAAACATTGGCATAAAGGCGGTTGAAGCGTTGTTCGTCGCGTTTGCCTTTGAAGGTACGTTTGCTGACGATGGTGATGGATGGCAAATAAACGTAGGGAATGGTATCGCCATGCTCATCAATGATTGCAGGTAATTCACCTGGCTTAGGCTGCAAAGTCACGGTTTGGGCTGCTAACCGCCAAGCCAGCAGCAGGATTAAGCATAAAAGCGAAATAAAACCTTTCATTAGCAGGGCTTTCGTAATTTTACACGCGTTACCATTAACCACAAAATTCGCTTAAAAGTATTTCACTACCCAAGCTTTCATGAATCTTTCGCCTCTTACTGCCATTTCACCGGTCGACGGTCGCTACAACAATGCCACTGCAAGCCTCAGCACCTGGTTTTCTGAATTTGCACTCATGCAATACCGCGTACGTGTAGAGGTGGAATACTTCATCGCCTTGTGCGAATGGCCTTTGCCTCAATTGGAAACCGTACCAAGCAGCAGCTTTGAAGACATGCGCAATATTTACCGCAACTTCAGCGAGCAAGATGCTTTGGCCATTAAATCCACAGAAAAAACCACCAATCACGACGTTAAAGCGGTTGAATATTTTCTCAAAGAGCGTTTTGAAGCCCTCGGTCTGGGGCAGTTTGTTGAATTCATACACTTTGGGCTCACTTCTCAAGACGTAAACAATACCGCCGTACCGCTTTCGCTGAAAGAAGCCCTCGATGCTGAGTTGGTTCCTGCGCTACATCAACTTATTGAAGTTTTAGACGGACTGGCGAGTGATTGGGAAGACATTCCCATGCTAGCCCACACACACGGCCAACCTGCCTCACCCACCCGCTTAGGCAAAGAAATCCGCGTTTTTGTGGAGCGCTTGCGTAACCAGGTAGAGATGCTGCAGCACACCCCTATTGCAGCCAAATTTGGTGGTGCAACGGGTAATTTTAATGCGCATCACATCGCTTATCCCGACATCGACTGGCAGGCTTTTGGCAACCAATTCATACAGGATGTATTGGGCCTCCATCGTTATCAATACACCACCCAAATTGAGCATTACGATTACCTGGCTGCATTGTTAGACGCTCAAAAGCGTATCAACACCATCTTGGTGGACATGTGCCGCGATTTTTGGACATACATTTCCATGAATTACTTCCGCCAGCAGATCAAAGCGGGTGAAGTAGGTAGCTCGGCCATGCCGCATAAAGTAAATCCCATCGATTTTGAAAATGCCGAAGGGAATTTGGGAGTGGCCAATGCACTTTTGGAGCATCTATCGGCCAAACTTCCCGTTTCACGTTTGCAGCGCGATCTAACCGACAGCACAGTTTTACGCAACTTGGGTGTACCCTTTGCACATACCCTCCTTGCTTACAAATCAATCCGCAAAGGTTTAGGCAAATTGCTGGTAAATGAAGCTGCTATGCATGCCGATTTAGAAGCGAATTGGGCGGTGGTAGCCGAAGCCATACAAACCATTTTGCGTCGCGAAGGCTATGAAAAGCCCTATGAAGCTTTAAAAGCACTCACACGAACCAATGAAGCCATTGACGAAAAGCGCATTACAGATTTTATCAAAAATCTCGACCTTCCGTTTGGAGTGAAACAAGAATTATTCGAAATTCGACCTTGGAACTATACCGGTATTTAACCGATGGAAGAGGGAATTGACTACTACATCAATGACAAAGGCCAATACGTTTTTACCGAAATATACTTGGAAAAAAGAGGACATTGTTGTCTACTGAATTGTGCTCATTGCCCATACGGACACAACAAACACGCAGCGCCCTATTTCAAAGATCGGCAGCCAGGTATCAATAAATCATCTGAAATTAAGAAGTGAGTTCCACCCCTACCCAACCCATTTATTCGCCATTCGATACCCTCGACTTTGCCGGTGATAAGTGCTTTTTTACAGGTCAAGTCATTGATCCGCGCACCGATTTATTGCCTGTCTTCCCCGAGTGGTTACAGCAACGGTATGGCTTGGCCGACAAAACCATCACTTTGATGACGGGCAAAAAAGTGGCGTACCGTGACCTCAAATTGCCCGTAAGTGCCGATGCCCGCAAAGCAGGTATCGATTATTTGCAACGGGCTGTAGGTGATTTGTTGGGGGCGGGTTTCGAAGCATTCAAATGGCTAAAACCTGCCATGCTTTACCAATGGTTGTGCTGGGTATATCAGGGCATTTTGTATTACGAAATGCAGGAAGTTTTGGCTGGGAAAAACATGCGCAATGCATTTTTGGTACAAGAAGGTTATTTACAACGTTTTAAGCTACTTCATCTGGCTTTGAGTGGAGCCATGCGTCCAGTTGAATTTATGAACTTCGATCCAGGTTCAGTTTTCGTGCTACAATGTCACACCTACGACGATTCACGTGCGGCTTATGACCTCAAAGTGAGTACCAATACCCTGTGCATGAGTATCCGCATCGGTGAGCTTGGCATCATGGGGTCTTTGCTCGACAATGGAGCGCAGATGTCGTTTTTTGAGTCTTACTTCCGCAAATTCGATGGTGAAGTACTGCATCCCATTCAATTTGATGAGCTCTTCGCTAAAATCAGCTATAAAAGCTGGCTGATGAACCCAGTCTTCGATTACGGCATTGCCTTTCCCGACGAGGAGGACCCAACTACATTCATTACCCTCAAAATACAGGACGATCAAAAGCCAGAAGATGCCTTTAGAACATGGGAAGACCAGGTTTATGGCACCGTTTTACAATCTTATTTGATGCCGTATGGATTTCCGGCAGAAGCTGTTTTCGATAAAAATGGCAGTGTGATTACCTTCCTCGAAAACAATCAAGGCAAAGTACGGAGGTTCGATCCGATGTTTAATGAAATTCAGGGCTAATACTGCGAGGACCTAACTCAATGACCTGCAGTTGACCAATCTTTCCATTTTCAATCTCGAAACGCACCAATGTCTTGACACGGTGAAACCCATGATTACCGGCTGCACCCGGGTTGATATGCAATAAATTGAATTGCTTATCGGGCATAACTTTCAGAATATGAGAATGACCGCAAATGAATAAGCCTGGCTTTTCTGCGATGATTTGTTCGCGAATGCGGGTAGGATATTTGCCGGGATATCCTCCAATATGGGTCATAAACACTTTGAGTCCGGCTATCTCAAAATGCAGATTTTCGGGATAAGTACGGCGTAATTCTGCGCCATCGATATTACCATAAACGGCACGTATTGGTTTAAATGCCGCTAGTTGGTCGGTTAACGCTGACGTTCCAATATCACCAGCATGCCAAATTTCATCACAATTTTCGAAATGATGGAAGATGCGCTCTTCTAACCAACCATGGGTGTCACTGAGTAAACCTATTTTCAACTTCATCGTCTGATTTTGACGATTTTGAAATAATCACTCACCAAGGCAGAAGTAGTGGTTATTAAGTAAAAATTATCTGGCAATACACTCAAATCAAGCACAAGTGCTTCTTTGGCAGCAAAATGCTGTTCATCAACCATGCGGCCTGCTAAGTCAAAAATACGCAGTTCTACTTCGGTTTGACTTGGATAATCTAACTTCAAAGTAATGATGTCTGAAAATGGATTGGGATAAGCTACCGCTTCACTGATGGCCTTGAGTTTAAATTCAACCACCCCTCCCCTGGTGGTATTAGCTGAAGCTCGAATGACGTATTCCCCTGGTACCTTCCCCGCAGTAAACCGCCAAAGCGCATAACCACCCGCTTGTGAACGAACCAAGGTATCGAGTTGGAGATTAGCAGCTGCTGGTTGGCTTACCAGCTGAAAGCGCACATCCTCGTTGTTGTAGCCAGAACCCAGTTGATTCAAAACCCGAACCGTTAAATCTGTTTCGTAAACCTTGTTCACTCTTTGAACTTGGGTATCCCCGGCAACTAAAAGTAGTGTGTCGGCATATAAGCTATTGCTGCTGTCAGTACAGCCTGTGGCCACCAAGTTTAATGGGCTCACCAAACTGGATCTGAAATTGTAAAACTGCATGGCAGCGCGCATCCTCGTTTTCTGACCTTGTGTAAATATGTTGAAACAAACATCGTCGCTGTAATCCATGTAGTTTTCTACCATCCGATTAAATCCGCATTGATTAGGACGCGCTGGATTAGGCGGACATCCAAAATACTGTCCACTACACAAAGGTGTATCGTCTACCTGATCATCTACGTCGCAACCTCCATCTCCCCAAGTATGCAACAAATTGAGATAATGACCTATTTCATGGGTAGCAGTACGTCCATATGCGAAAGTATTATCGAGGTAAAAGTTTTGATTTAATGGTTGTTTATCCCGGCTACCGAAGAAAGTGGCACCTATGACCAATCCATCTATTCTAGCCCTGTCAGGATCTCCAATTAACGTTTCTGGCAAATATGCATAGCCCAAAATCCCACTCTGTATGCTCTTGACAATCCAGATATTGAGGTAGCGGGTTGTGGGCCAGCGACTCAGGTCCTTCATGTTCCTATCTTGAGCTAATTGAAAATTAGTACTACCACTATATGGCAATCGAACAATGCCGTTGGTTAGGTTGCCTGAGGGATCACGTGTTGCCAAGCAGAACTCAATCTCTGTATCTGCTCCAACAACATTGTTGTTGAAACCGCGACTACCCAGTTGTTTGCGAAAATCTTCATTCAGAACCTCTATCTGACTCAATATTTGCTCATCGCTGATATTCGATTGAAAGCCATATGCTTCGCCAGGGGCATGCATCACATGAACTACAACCGGAATGCGAAGTAGACTTTGGGTGGATTCGCTAGGTTCATATGATTTGAGAAATTCTTGGAAAATAGCCTGGTTGCGAACGATACGCTCCAATTTGCCTTCTCTTGCCCATTTTTCTTGGATGGCTGCTTGGCCGCACAATCGTTGATCAACGGCTTGAGCACCAACACTTAGTGAAAAGATAATCCCCAGCCATATCCCGACTACATGCTTGAATTGCGTCATAGAAAACGAAAATAACAGAAAAGCATCGATTTGCATTACCACAAAAAAAACCGGCTTGTGCCGGTTTTTATTACATGGTTCTACCAGGATATTGTTGTAGTGCAATGGCTAAACATTCCATGGCATTGTGCAGGTCTTCCTTATTCAGTACATAAGCAATACGCACTTGATTTTTGCCGAATTCCGAGGTGGCGTAAAAACCAGTTGCCGGTGCCATCATCACGGTTTGTTTGTTGTGGTTAAAAGATTCGAGCATCCACTGGCAGAATTTATCGCTATCGTCGATGGGCAATTGAACAACACAATAAAAAGCGCCACCGGGTTTAGGACAAATGACCCCTGGAATTTGCTTCAACGCTTGTACAACCAAGTCACGGCGGCTAATGTATTCGGCTCGTACATGTTCGAAATAGCTTTTTGGCGCGTCTAAAGCGGCCATGGCTCCTACCTGCTCCAAGGTAGGGGGACTTAAACGTGCCTGCGCAAACTTCATTGCCGCTGCAATTACCTCCTTGTTTTTGGTAACTAAAGCACCTATACGTGCACCGCATGCACTGTATATTTTTGAAACGCTTTCAACAACGATTGCATGCTGCTCCATTCCCGGCAATGTCAGGATAGAACGGTGAGGTTTGTCACCATACGAAAACATGCGGTAAACTTCATCTGCGAAAAGATACAAATCATGCCTGAGCACTAAATCTCGCAATTGCATCAATTCTTCATCTGTGTAAAGGGTACCTGTAGGATTATTTGGATTACAAATAACGATGGCCTTGGTCCGCTCATTAATAAGTTTTTCAAAGTCGCTTACCGAAGGCAATGCAAAACCTAGTTCGATATGTGTAGTTATTGGCACAACCTTTACACCAGCCATCTGAGCAAAGCCATTGTAATTGGCATAAAATGGCTCTGGAATGATAACTTCATCCCCAGGGTTCAGGCAGCTCATCATGCCAAAAATGATAGCCTCTGACCCGCCAGTAGTGATGATGATGTCGTTGTGATCGACTTTGATGCCTCTTTCTTGAAATTGGGCAGCATATTTACGGCGATAGGATTCCAATCCTGCAGAATGAGAATACTCCAACACCTTTCCATCGTACTGCTGAATGGCTTCAATAAAACCAGGAGCAGTTTCAATGTCGGGCTGCCCGATGTTCAGGTGATAAATTTTGACACCACGAGCAACAGCTCCTTCAGCAAAAGGAACCAATTTGCGAATGGGCGAAGGAGGCATGGTGATACCGCGCTGTGAAATAGTTGGCATAGTATAGAAATAAAAAAACCCGTGCAAAGATACACGGGTTTAGGTTTAAAGCAGCTATGGTTATGGCTTGGTAACCGGGCTTGCATTTGACTTGTTCTCAGGTACACCAGCCGGCTGGCGGTCTACATTTCCTTTGATGGTCAAAACCTTCGTTGGAGTTCCAGCATTGCTGGTGATGGTAATTTGCTTGTTGAATGGACCTGGACGGTTTTGCGAATTGTAAACAGCCTTGATTGATCCCTTTTTACCAGGCATTACAGGCTCACGTGTCCAACTTGGGGTAGTACAACCACATGAAGCTGCAACATTCGAAATGATGATGGGCTCTTTGCCAGTATTTGTGAAAGTAAATTCGTAAGTAGCCATTTCGCCTTCGGTAACAGTGCCAAAGTCGTGTAGCTCCTTTTCAAACTTAAATTCACCCTTCTTTTTGTCGGCTGCTGGGGCTTGTTGAGCTTGAGCTAAAACTGCAGAACTCATGCCTACGAAGAACAGAAGTGCAAGTACTTTTTTCATATGCTTTTTAGTTAATTGACTTTTAGAAAATCAAAAATAGGAATAAATGGTTCGCTGCGCCTTAAAAAGTGATGAAAATCTATCCAATCAAGGTCAGGTTGGTCAGAACGCCTTAGGGCCGTTTTTGTTATCTTTGCATTCGTCTAATTTTTACTTAACATGTCTAAAGCTCATGCCAACCAATCGGTCGAAAGTCAGGCCCTCAGTTTCGAAGATTTCAAAAAAGAGGTTATTGCCGATTATAAACTGGCTTTTGAAAGCAGACAGGCGAGCTTACTGGGAAGGAAAGAGGTACTAACGGGAAAGGCCAAGTTTGGTATTTTCGGTGACGGAAAAGAGTTAGCACAACTGGCCATGGCCAAGGCTTTTCAGGCAGGCGATATTCGCTCGGGCTATTACCGCGACCAAACATTCATGTTCGCCACAGGCATGAGTGATATCCGCAAATTTTTTGCGCAATTGTATGCACACGTTTCTTTAGAAGCTGAACCCGCATCTGCCGGCCGTTTGATGAACGGTCACTTTGCGTCGCGCTTTTTAGACGAATCGGGCCAGTGGAAAGACCTTACAGCCGAACCCCACAGCACTTCCGACATCTCCCCTACGGCTGGTCAAATGGGCCGGGCCTTGGGCATCGCTTATGCCAGCAAGTTGTATCGCGACAATCCCGATTTGCACAGCCTTACCCAATTCAGCAAGCAAGGAAACGAAGTGAGTTTTGTCACCATCGGTAATGCTTCTACTTCCGAGGGACATTTTTGGGAAACCGTCAATGCCGCTGGCGTGCTTCAGGTGCCCTTGGCCATCAATATTTGGGACGACCAATACGGCATTTCGGTGCCCGCCAAATACCAAACCACCAAAGAAAACCTATCAGACATCTTGAGTGGTTTTGCCACCAACGAAAATGGTAAGGGATACCGCATGTACACAGTAAAGGGATGGGACTATCCCACCCTGTGCGAAACCTATCTCACGGCCATTGCTGAGATGCGCGAAACGCATATGCCTGCCATCATTCACGTTACCGAGATCACCCAGCCGCAAGGTCACTCTACTTCGGGTTCTCATGAGCGTTACAAAAGCCCCGAGCGCTTGCAATGGGAACAGGAGCATGACTGTTTGGTAAAGATGCGCGAATGGATGATCGGGCAGGGAATCGCAGATGAAACCACCATCGATGCGCTCGAACAAGAAGCGGTACAATTTGTAAAAAGCGAGCAAAAAGCAGCTTACGATGCTTTCCGTGCCGACATTGAGGCTGAAAAAGCTGATGCGTTGGCCTTTTTAGATGGACTCATTGCTGCTTCTGCGCACAGCGAAAAATTGGGCAAGCTGCGTAGCGAATTGGCCGGCACCAAAGATGCCATTCGCAAAGATGTGATGAGCACTTTGCGCAAGGCATTGCGCATTTGCCGTTTCGAGGCCACAGCTCAGCGTGAAGCGTTGGCAACCTACAAAAAGCAGCTTGATGCACTGAACCAAGAGCGTTACAGCAGTTATTTGTACAGCGAATCGAACGGTTCAGCTTTACAGGTTCCCGAAATGCCAGCCCAGTTCAGTGAAAGCAGTCAGTCGCTGAATGGCTACGAAATACTCAATAAAGCGTTCGATCACATTTTAGCGACTGAAGCCCGCTTTTTTGCTATAGGTGAAGACGTGGGTAAAATTGGCGATGTGAACCAGGGGTTTGCTGGTTTGCAAGAAAAGCATGGCGAAATCAGGGTAACCGATACCGGAATACGTGAAATGACCATTGTGGGTCAAGGCTTCGGAGCTGCCATGCGTGGCTTGCGACCATTGGTAGAAATTCAATACCTCGATTATTTGCTTTACGCCCTGCAAATCATGAGCGACGACATTGCTACCCTGCAATACCGCACCAAAGGTGGACAAAAAGCGCCGCTCATTATTCGCACCCGTGGTCACCGGTTAGAAGGTATTTGGCATTCGGGCTCTCCCATTGGCATGATACTGAACAGCATCCGTGGCATGCACTTTTTGGTGCCCCGAAACATGGTACAGGCCGTAGGTTTTTACAACACCCTTTTGAAAGCCGATGAACCAGCCTTGGTGATTGAATGCTTGAACGGCTACCGCCTCAAAGAACGCATGCCCGATAATTTGCATGCATTCACCGTACCGCTCGGAAAACCAGAAGTTCTGCGAGAAGGCGACGACATCAGCTTGATTACCTACGGTTCGTGCTGCCGCATTGTGCTTGAAGCCGCTGAGCAATTGGCAGAAGTGGGTATTTCAGCTGAAGTGGTTGATGTACAGTCGCTCCTGCCCTTCGATTTAAATCACGATTTGGTAAAATCGGTGCAGAAAACCAACCGTTTCCTCATTGTAGATGAAGACGTACCTGGTGGTGCATCGGCCTTTATATACCAGCATTTGATGGAAGAACAAGGCGCATATTTCTGGCTCGATAGTCCAGGTCGCACCCTCACTGCCAAAGCCCACCGCCCGGCTTACGGCACCGATGGCGACTACTTCAGCAAACCCAGCGTGGAAGATGTGGTAGAACAAGTGTATGCCATCATGTCGGAAGTGGAACCTGGCGCCTATCCCAACTATTTGTGAGTAAGCTCATCCACCAAGTATGTGTGTATTGCGCCTCCTCTGCGCTTACTCCACAGAAATACCTTGACGCCACCGATGTACTAGCCAAAGATTTGGTAGCTGCCAAAATCAACGTGGTGTTTGGCGGTGGTTCTACGGGCTTGATGGGCCGCTTGGCCGACTCGGTGTTGGCTTTGGGTGGCAGCATCACGGGCATCATGCCGCAATTCATGAAGGAAATTGAATGGGCGCATACCCAAGTAGATCAAATGCACTTGGTGGCAGACATGCACGAAAGGAAGAAAAAGTTTCTCGAAGGAACCGATGCCTTGATTGCCTTACCAGGCGGTACAGGAACCCTCGAAGAATTGGTGGAAGCCATTACCTTGAAGAAGCTGGGATTCTATCCCCATCCCATCGTCATCCTCAACCTCGAAGGATTTTACGATCCACTCTTGTTGCTTTTCGAACGCATGACCGAAGAAAAATTCATGTCAACCGCTCACCAAAACCTGTATACAGTTGTAACCGAGGCTGACGACATTTTGCCTGCCATTTACCGTACGCCTTTGTGGGAAGCGCCCATCACCCAAGCGCGCGTGAAGTAGTAGGGACATTGCCTTCAAACAGACTACATCCTTTCAGGCGCTTCAATACCTACTAAATCCAAGGTCTTGCGCAAATAATCGGCAGTTTGAGCTGCTAATGCCAAACGGAATTGACGCACTGCTTCTTTGGTTTCATTCAACATGCTACAATCGTGGTAGAACTTGTTGAAGGCCGTTGCCAATTCGTAAGCATAGGCACATACCACGGCCGGACTTAGCTTGGCACGTGCTTCTTCTACCATAGCGGGGTATTGTCCCAACAACTTCACCAATTCTTTCTCAGCGGCATGCAAAGGCGCAGCGCTTTCTGGCATGGTAGCAGACCAGCTGATACCCTTCTCAGTAGCCTTCCGCAGCACCGATTTGATGCGGGCGTGGCTGTATTGGATAAATGGCCCCGTATTTCCTTGCAAATCAATCGACTCGGCTGGATTGAACAACATGCGTTTCTGAGGATCTACCTTCAGAATGAAGTATTTCAAGGCTCCTAAGCCAATTTGGCGGTACAAATTTTCAGCTTCTGCTTCGGTCAATCCGTCGATTTTGCCCAGCTCCATGGTTTTTTCTCGGGCGGCAGATACCACCTCTGCAATCAAGTCGTCGGCATCTACCACCGTACCTTCGCGCGATTTCATTTTACCGCTGGGCAAATCAACCATGCCGTATGACAAATGGTAGCAGCGCTGGGCCCAATCGTAACCCAGCTTGTTGAGAATGGCAAACAAGGCTTTGAAATGGTAGTCTTGCTCATTACCTACTACGTAAATCATGTTATCCATCTGCCATTCGTTGTAACGCTCAATGGCAGTGCCCACATCCTGGGTCATGTAAACCGAAGTACCATCGCTTCGCAACATCACCTTTTGGTCGAGCTTGTAAGGCTCCAAGTCGGCCCAAACCGAACCATCTTCCTTTTGGTAAAATATACCGCGGCTTAAACCATCTAGTACCTTGTCTTTGCCCAAAACGTAGGTTTTCGACTCGTAGTAGTTCTTATCGAATGATACGCCCAGCGCTGAATACGTTAACGCAAAACCAGCGTAAACCCATTGGTTCATTTGTTCCCAAAGGGCCATGACGCCTGGATCACCCGCTTCCCACTGACGCAGCATTTCTTGGGCTTCGAGCAAAATAGGGGCTTGTGCTTTGGCTTCCTCTTCGGTTTTGCCTTGCGCTACCAACTCCTTCATTTCGGCTCGATAGGCCTGGTCGAAAGCAACATAGTATTTGCCCACCAAGTGATCTCCTTTCAAGCCACTGCTTTCGGGTGTTTCGCCGTTTGAAAAGCGCTTCCAGGCCACCATCGATTTGCAAATGTGGATGCCGCGGTCGTTTACAATCTGCACTTTTACCACTTCATCGCCCGCCGCTGCCACGATTTTGCTTACGGAATGCCCCAACAGATTATTACGTATATGGCCCAAATGAAGCGGTTTATTGGTATTGGGCGAAGAATACTCCACCACGGTTCGTTTGCCCGTATTTGCCTTTTTAGATGCACTTTCAGCTAAATGCGCCAACCAATAAGCATCACTCAAGGTAATATTCAAGAAGCCCTGCACCAAGTTGGTAGCAGTTACCAAAGGTTGTCCGTTGAACTGAAGCTTGGTCAATGCAGCGCCAAAAGCCTCACCGATGGCGGCCGGACTCATGCCCAGCAATTTGGTGAATCCAAAAACCACCAAGGTTACATCGCCAGCAAACTCTTTGCGTGTTTGCTGAAAAACGAATTGATAGGCATCGGGAGATACTTGGTATTTTTTGGAAATATATGATGATAAAGACTCTGAGATGAGTTTTTCGTGAAGCATACTGCTTAAAAAATAGATTGATTAGATATGGAGTTAGAAACCTTCGCCAAGATTTCAAAAGCGTTTTCGGCCATGAGGTTTTCTTTGTCGAGGGTAGGGTTGATTTCCACCATCTCAAAACAAACCACCTTCGGACTACTCACGAGGTTTTGAAGCAGCTTGCCTGCCTCGCGTTCGTTGATGCCATTGGGTACGGGTGTGCCTGTACCCATGCTCACTTTAGGGTCCATGGAATCTACATCGAAGGAAACGTAAATGATGTCGCATTTTTCTAGTGAAGTCAATGCTTCGAAAGCCACCTTTTCTACCCCCCGTTTGCGCACATCGGTCACGGTAAAATTGCGAATTCCATGCTTTTTGATGAGGAAATTTTCTTGTGGTTCCACATCTCGCACGCCGATGAAAACGATGTCTTCGAGATGAATTTTAGGCTGAATGCCTCCAATGGATTTGATTTTATTCCACAAAATCACCGTTTTCTCATCCGGTTCGTTCGACTTGCATTCAACATTGTCTTCGGCCGAAACCATGGCCAAGGGCATGCCATGCATATTGCCCGAAGGTGTGGTATAGGGCGAATGGAGGTCGGCATGTGCATCCACCCAAATCACGCCCAATCGCTTTTTCGGATAGGCCATCTTGATGCCCGAAATAGTACCTGCTGCTGTGCTGTGGTCGCCAGCCAACACGATGGGATATTTGCCTGATTTCATCGCCTCGCAGACGCTACCTGCCACCGATTCGAGCACTTGGTGAATTCCTTCGGCATAACGTGCAAAAGGCGTCTTCACCGGCTCGTATAAAAGCTCGTTTCGGTTGGGAATTTCCTGCCGGTTGATTTTGAGAAAAAACTTCGATGCAAAGTCGTGGGCAGCAATTTTAACGGCGTCTACCCCCAAACTTGCACCCCTTGTACCAGCTCCTAATTCTGATTTTACTTCTATCAACAGTAATTCCGACATAACCCTATTTTAATGCTGCTTTTGACTAACTTTGCACTCAAATTTCTTAGCGCACAGGCCCATGCAAAGTTATGCAGAATTCCTCGACTTAAGTGTCGGATTCCCACAAGACGGTTGGAAGCTGATCGACGACGAGCTTTATTTCCACGACATCAACCTCATGGAATTAGGCGAAACCTTTGGCACTCCCCTCCGATTCACTTACCTGCCTTTGATTTCTGATAAGATTCAGCGCGCTAAAAAGTTGTTCAACGAGGCCTTTGAAAAGCACGATTACAAAGGCACCTACACCTATTGCTACTGCACCAAAAGCTCACATTTCAAGCACATTCTTGAAGAGGCATTATCAAATGACATTCAGTTAGAGACTTCTTCGGCTTTCGACATGCCCATCATCGAAGCCCTTGAACGCAAAGGTCTTATCACCAAAGACATCATGGTGATTTGTAATGGCTTCAAAAAAGACAGCTACAAGGAAAACATCGTTGATTTGATACATGATGGGTTCCACAACATCATTCCGGTGCTCGACAACAAAGAGGAGTTCAATTATTACGACAATGAGCTTGAAGTGCCCATCGGCGTAGGTATTCGTCTTTCGGCAGAAGAAAAACCCGATTACCCCTTTTACACATCGCGCTTGGGCATCAGAGCCGACGAAATTGTTGATTTCTACCAGAGCAAAATCAAAGACGACGACCGCTTCAAGCTAAAGCTATTGCACTTTTTCGTGAGCTCTGGCTTTAACGACACCCCCCACTTTTGGAATGAATTGGAAAAGCTGGTGACCACTTATGTGAAGTTGAAGAAGATTTGTCCCGATTTGCACGCCTTGGACATTGGCGGTGGTTTGCCCTTCAAAAACACCCTTGAGTTTGATTACGATTACGAATACATGATCGGAGAAATCGTAAATCGAATTAAAACCATTTGCAACGAAAACGACGTGCCCGAGCCCGACATCATTACTGAGTTTGGTTCTTACACGGTTGCCGAAGCTTCGGGCATCATTTTCAAGGTACTCGGTCGCAAGCAGCAAAACGACCGTGAAAAGTGGTTGATGGTAGATGGCAGCCTGATTACCATGTTGCCAGATGTATGGGCGATGAATCAGCGATTTATTGTCTTGCCATTGAACAACTGGGATTCGGAATACGAGCGTGTAAACATTGGCGGCATTACTTGCGATGGCTTGGATTTTTACAAAACTGAGCAAAACAACGCCTCAACCTGGATGCCCAAAACCCGGAAAGCACAATACTTAGCTTTCTTCCACACCGGAGCTTACCAAGAAACGCTAAGTGGTACCGGTGGCATTCATCACTGCCTCATTCCTACCCCAAGGCATGTGCTCATCCGCAAAACCAAAGACAACAACCTCGATTACCAACTCTTCCAAGAAGAGCAAAGCAGCAAGCAAGTATTAAAAATTCTTGGCTACTGATTGAAAAGACTTTACAAAAGCCTATATTTGCAACCTCAAAACAAAAAGCCATGGCCGTTACTAAATTGAAAAGAAAAGCCGCCAAGAACAAAACCAAGTCGCGGCTGCGGAACCAGGGTCTCACAAAAGCGACTTTGGGTTCTTACAAAAACGAAAACGCATCGAACAGCAGCGAAGCATAATCGCTGTCTTTGTTTAGCTATAAAAAAACCGGAGTATTGCTACTCCGGTTTTTTTATGCCGTTTCAGTAACCGGCTTTCCTACTTTCAATACTTCCCAAGTTCTGTCACCTAAAAGTTTCACAGAAGCGACAAAAGCCTCAAAGGGCATTTTTTTTCCCCAATCGTCGGGAGAAATAAGACTCAATACCCGCTGACCACCGTCTTTTTCGTATAGGTGATAAACATTGCCAATCACCGGCTCAAAATTGATGTCGGCAGCATAAATCTCTTCAGCAATTCGCACCCTTGTTTCTATGTCTTTCACTTGCTGCATGATGAGCTCTGCTTGCTTACGCAGCATGGAAATTTGTTGATTGGCTTGTTTCTCTACGGTTTCTAAAGCCGTTGATTTTAATTTGCCTTTGTCAACCGGCCGAATGATTGCCGATCCTACATGCAAAGGAACCGGTGCAAATGCTTGGTTTCCAGTATAATACTTATGTTCTTCCTGCGTTTCTGTAGACATGCTGTAAAATTACCTAATCAAAACAAAAGCGTAAGCCATTGGTTTGTTAATCGTTCTTTTTCAATGAAATGAACTTTTGGTAGCACAATTTTATTTATACCTTTGCAGCTTTGCTAAAGTATGCGCTTTGGTGAAGTAGCTTTTAACCTTTAAATCACATTATGCGTCAGTTAAAAATCACCAAGTCGATCACCAACCGCGAAAGCCAATCGTTAGAGAAGTATTTGCAGGAGATCGGTAAGGTAGACCTGATTACCCCGGAAGAAGAAGTTATTCTGGCCAAAAAAATCAGAGAAGGCGACCAACGTGCCCTCGAAAAACTGACCAAAGCCAACCTCCGTTTCGTTGTTTCGGTTGCCAAGCAATATCAAAACCAAGGGCTTACCTTGAGTGACTTGATCAACGAAGGCAATTTAGGCTTGATTAAGGCTGCCAAGCGTTTCGATGAAACCCGTGGTTTCAAATTCATTTCTTATGCTGTGTGGTGGATTCGTCAGTCAATCCTACAGGCATTGGCAGAGCATTCGCGTATTGTACGTCTTCCGCTGAACAGAGTTGGTTCATTGAATAAGATTGGTAAAGCCTTTTCTCAGCTTGAGCAACAGTATGAACGTGACCCATCGGTAGAAGAATTGGCAGAAATGCTCGAAGTTTCTACCGATGAAGTAGAAAGCACTTTGAATATCAGCGGTCGTCACATTTCTATGGATGCACCCTTCGTACAAGGCGAAGAAAATACCTTGCTCGACGTACTCATCAACGAAGACGCACCCAAAAGCGATGGCATTTTGATGCAAGAGTCGCTTGCCAACGAAATCGATCGTTCGCTTGCTACCCTCACCGAGCGCCAGCGTGAAGTAATTAAATTGTATTTCGGTATTGGGCTCGATCACGGCATGTCGCTCGAAGACATTGGCGAAAAGTTTGACCTTACCCGTGAACGCGTTCGTCAGATCAAAGACAAAGCACTCAAACGCCTGCGTCATACCTCGCGCAGCAAAATGCTGAAATCATATTTAGGATAATCAAAAGGGGCTACGGCCCCTTTTTCTTTGTTATGCCTTCCTTGACGGTTGCCGAATTAGCCAATAGATTTTAGCGCCAAAAGCGGCTAATTATTCCTTATTTTTGCGCTTTATTGCTGTAGACGACCATGTTCGAAAAACTCACCGACCGATTAGAATCCGCGTTTAAAGTCCTCA
>ERZ1066127.67-NODE-67-length-70557-cov-13.074891_pt1 | contig 70557 bp, 57 predicted proteins | sample MGYA00382774_ERZ1066127 | MGnify/ENA primary metagenome ERZ1066127 (study PRJEB33369, sample SAMEA5778357) | biofilm metagenome | biome: Industrial cooling water; feature: Water cooling tower basin; material: Biofilm | place: United Arab Emirates | collected...
CGCCACCTGCCATGCGCAGTTCAAAAGCGCGGTGTTGGCTGGCGATATCGGCCGCAAGTTCTTGCATGAAAGCCGATACCTCGCTTTCTTCCAAAACCATTTGGTGAAACAAGCCCAGCAGGCGCGTAATTTCGGCCAGGGGCAGGGGTTTGTCGGCAGCAAAAACCAAGGCTTCGGCCTGGGCTTTGAGAAGCGAGCGGTCGGGCTGATTTTCCATGAGATGTAGGCAAATCTATGTATTTTTTGCTTGCCGCTGCGCACGCCAATCTGGTCGAATGGATTAAAAACCATGAATGCACGGGCTTTCTGCTCTGCGCACTCCGCTGGAAATGCGAAGCATGCCCAAGCAAAAGGCTCCGTCGGCCACTCAGCGGAATCGAAGTGCGCGGCAACTGATGCTGCCTCTTTTTGTACTCACAGGTACAGCTGTTTATCGAAAAGTCAAACGGTTCATCCGTATCTTTTCGAATAAGCCGGAGGCTTGGCTCTGCGTCCTCTGGACAAGCTGCGCGAGCAGCGAAGTCCAAAAGGCTCCGTTACCTCGCGGCCTGCCGAGGCTGCTAGTAGCACTGATCAAAAAAGCCGTTTGGGAGCACATAGGCTGAAATACACGAAAACAATTTCATAAGACCGACAAAAACCTCCGCCCCTCTGCGGTTTAAACCTGGCTTTTACCTTGCGGATACGCAGCCAAGCTCGTATTTTAGCCGTATTCAATGCACTCACCTACACCCTAAAAAACCATGTCAACTTACCGACTTATGATGGGACTTGCCTTGGGCAGCAGCCTGCTGTTTGCCTGCAACAACCAGGAAGAAAAAACCGAAGCTACCGACGAATTTAAAGTAGTGGCCGACGAATTTGCCGACATCCAGGTGCTGCGCTACCGCATTCCGGGTTTCGACTCACTCACATTGCAGCAAAAAGAACTGCTGTACTACCTCAGCGAGGCTGCAGCGGCTGGTCGCGATATCATTTGGGACCAGAACTACAAATACAACCTCCTCGTACGCAAAACCCTCGAAGGCATTGTGGCCCATTACGAAGGCGAGCGCAGCGGCGCGCAGTGGGTTGCCTTTATGGAATACACCAAACGCGTATGGTTCAGCAACGGCATCCACCACCACTACAGCATGCGCAAGCTGCAACCCGGATTTGATGCGGCTTATTTTGCCACTTTGGTGAATGGCTCGGCCAAGGCCGAATTTCCCCGCATGGCGGGCAGCATCGACAACAACGAGCAGTTGCTGGCCTTCCTCCAGCCCATTTTGTTCGACCCCAACGTGGCTGCCAAACGCGTGAACCAAGATGCAGGGGTAGACCTCATCACCAGCTCTGCCAACAACTTCTACGAGGGAGTTACCCAAGCCGAGGTGGAAGCCTTTTATGCCAAGCAGAAAGTAAAAGACGATCCCACCCCCATTTGGTACGGACTCAACTCCAAAGTCGTAAAGGAAAATGGCAAGCTGGTAGAAAAGACCTGGAAATCGGGCGGTATGTACGGCACTGCCATCGATAAAATTGTGTACTGGCTCCAAAAAGCCATCACTGTAGCCGAAAACGACAAGCAAAAAACGGCCCTCGAGCTGCTGGTGAAATACTACCAAAGCGGCGATTTGCGCGATTGGGATGCCTACAACATCGCCTGGGTGGCCGATACCGAATCGATGATAGACGTAGTAAACGGCTTCATTGAAGTGTATGGCGATCCGTTGGGCATGAAGGCCTCCTACGAATCGGTGGTATCGGTGCGCGACATGGTAGCTACCCGCCGCATCAAGGCCATTGGCGACGAAGCGCAGTGGTTCGAAGACAACTCGCCCATCTTGCCTGAGCACAAAAAGAAGGAAGTGAAAGGTATTTCGGCCAAGGTGATTACCGTGGTGCAGGAATCGGGCGATGCCGCACCGGCTACCCCCATCGGCATCAACCTGCCCAATGCCGACTGGATCCGCAAAGATTTTGGATCTAAGTCGGTATCGCTGGGCAACATCGTGTATGCCTACAACGAGGTGGCCAGCAAAGGCAGCGCCATCGAAGAGTTTGCTTGGGACCAAGCCCAAATCGACCGCTCTCGGAAATTTGGTGCTTTGGCTGGCGACCTGCATACCGATTTGCACGAAGTGATTGGTCACGCCAGCGGACAGCTCAACCCCGGCATCGGCACGCCCAAAGAAACCCTCAAGCAGTATGCTTCAACGCTTGAAGAAGCCCGTGCCGACCTGGTGGCCTTGTACTTCATCCTCGATCCCAAACTGGTAGAACTCGGCGTGATGCCTTCGCTCGAAGTGGGCAAAGCCGAGTACGACGGTTACATCCGCAATGGTTTGATGTTGCAACTGCGCCGCTTGGAAGAAGGCGATAACCTCGAAGAATCGCACATGCGGAACCGCCAGCTCAATGCTGGCTGGGCCTATGAAAAGGGCTTGGCCAATAAGGTGATTGAAAAGAAGGTGCGTGATGGCAAAACCTATTTTGTGATCAACGATTACGAAGCCCTGCGTGAGCTTTTTGGGCAGTTGTTACGCGAAATCCAGCGCATCAAAAGCGAAGGCGACTTTGCTGCAGGTGCTGCCTTGGTTGAAAATTACGGAGTAAAAGTAGACCAAGCCTTGTTGAAAGAAGTAAAAGCCCGCTACGCCAAAATTGGCTCCAAGCCTTATTCAGGCTTCATACAGCCCAAATTGGTGCCGGTTTACGAGGGCGAAAAACTGGTGGATGTGAAGGTGGAGTACCCCGACAACTTCACCGAACAGATGCTCGAGTTCGGCAAGAAAAACGCGCATTTGCCCGTAGTCAACTGAGCCAAGGGCACTATCCAAAAAAGGCTGGCAGAAATGCCGGCCTTTTTTATGCCCTAAAATACGGAATCCTTCGTTGCAAGGAGGTCAATGGCAGATGGAGCGGAATTTCCCAGAACCAATTATTTTGTCCTCAGACTTAACTTTTCTGCATCCTGTCTCGTGCCGAAAAAATCTGTTACAAAGACTTTATGGCTGTCCTCATCTACGAAATAGATGATTTTTACTTCCTTGCCACGGCTGATTTCGTACAATAAAAAACGATGCTCTTTACCTAGCAATTCAAGACGCGGCTCTAAGGTTCCTCTGTATGGAGTATGTTTCAGTGAGATGGCCAATGCTAAAATCTCGTCGGCCTTGCGTGATGCGCTATCGGGATGGTGCGTGCTGAAGATATAATCCAACAATTCGAAGTAAAACCGCTCCGCTTGGGGAGTAATTTCAACTACATACCCTTTTGCTGTTTCCACGCTTCCACATCCTTTTTGAATGCTTCAATGCTTCTTGTATTGCCAGCTTCTACCGATTGAACGCCAACCTTGGCTCGCTCCACCATTTCAGCTTCATTGGTATTAAAAAAGTCGATGTTGGATAGTTTATTGACTTCTTTCTCCAACAATTGACGATAATGCATCAGTACGGCTTTGTCCTCAATTTGGTCAATCATTTGGTGAATCGACTCTTTCACTGTTTGAATGTACATGGGCATTCCCTTTCCTATGTAAATATAGAAACTAACATTGTGATTTGCTGCAAATTATATCAGGCTAATTAACCTGCAAACAATCACATCATTTCACCAAAAAATGCTCGAATTCAAAAAGAAAAACGCGCATTTGCCCGTGATCAACTGAACGTACTCAAATCTTTACAGGCCGGCTGCAACGCCGGCCTGTTTTATTTTAAGCCACCAGCGATGCCTCTAAAACATCGGCAACGCCAGGCAAAGCGCGAAGCTCTCCCGGCAATCGCAAGATGCTCAACCCTGCCTGCCAACTGCTCTCTGCCAGCAAATACAAGGGCAAACTGCCAGTGATAAAACCTGCCTGCCCGGCACGGTACTCTCCGCTTATTTCGCCAAACAGCTCTTTTATATCGGGTTCTCCTTGCTCCCAAGCAACCAGCACTTCTACTTCCGCAGCTGTACTAAATGGCGGAATGGCCCCCTGCTCGATCTTTTTGTATTCGTAGCGATAGCCATAAGTCAATGCCGATAAATCGCTCAATACAGCCGATGCTGTAGGGTAGGCGCCTGCACCTTTGCCAATAAAAGTTTGCCGATCGGCAAAACTGCTTTGGGTGACCACGGCATTAAATTCATGCCTGATGTGCGCCAACTCATGGCCCGGCAACACCAAGGTTGGCCAAACGCATGCAGTGACGCCACGTCCTAAATGGCGTGCCTCAGCTACCAATTTGATGGTGCCCCCTTGCTGTTGGGCGTACTGCCATACCCGCTCCGACAATTGGTCAATGCCCGCATATGGAATGTCGTTTCGGCGAACTACCCTGCCAAATGCATGTGTGAGCAAAATCACCAGTTTATTGGCGGCATCTTCGCCACTGATGTCCAAGTATGGATTGCTTTCGGCAAAGCCACGCTGCTGGGCAAGCGCCAAGGCATCGGCAAACGAAAGCCCCTGCTGCTCTATCAAAGTGAGCATGTAGTTGGTGCTGCCGTTTACAATGGCCTCTACCGAAACAAGCAAATCGTTGTCGAAATACTCTTCCAAATTGCGCACTACGGGGATACTCGCACAGCTGGCGCCTTCATACAAGAGCGCTGCTCCAGTTTGCCGCTGCAACTCCAACAAAACCGGTAAATGCTCGGCCAACATCTTTTTATTGGCCGTTACCACCGATTTACCTCGCTTCAATGCTTCCGACACCATTTCAAAAGCGGCATCAGCATCGTCAATCAGCTCTACCAACACATCAATTTGGGGGTCGTTTAACAAATCGGCGATGTTGTAGGTGAGCAAATGGGGCGCTACTGGCCGCGGTTTATGCCGGTCTTTTACGCAAATGCGGCGAATGTTCACTTGCAAACCACGGCTCTTGCCCAACACTTCGTACAGGCCTGTACCCACACATCCGAGTCCGGCCAAGCCAATTTCCAAAGTCTTCTTACTCATGCAACCTCCTCTGTTTCGGGCAACAAAGCCCATTGTTTACATCGATCTAGCGCTTGTGCAAGGTCGGCAATGAGGTCGTCGGCATCTTCGAGACCTACCGACAAACGAATGAGGCTATCTGCCACACCAGCAGCACGCCTTTTTTCGGCTGGAATAGATTTGTGAGTCATTTGCGCCGGATGACATGCCAAACTTTTGGCGCCTCCCAAACTTTCGGCCAATAAAAACAGGCGGGTGCTACTAACCAATTGGGCAGCCGCCTCCAAATGGTCGTTTTTCAAACTGAAGCTCACCATCCCGCCAAAGTACTTTTGTTGCTGGGCGGCAATGTGGTGGTTGCGGTGATTGGGCAAGCCGGGATAATAAACCGCTCCTACTTCGGGCCGACTTTGCAACCATTCGGCTACTTTTTGGGCATTTTCACTGTGTTTTTGAACCCTCAGCGACAAGGTTTCGATGCCGCGAATCACCAAAAACGAATCAAAAGGAGCCAATATGCCGCCAGATGCATTTTGTATGAACTTGAGACGTTGGCCTAGTTCTTCGCTTTTGGCTACCACCAATCCGGCAATCAAATCGCTGTGACCTCCCAGGTATTTGGTGGCGCTGTGCACCACCAAATCGGCGCCCAGTTGCAAGGGTTGTTGGATGATCGGTGAAGCGAAGGTATTGTCGACACAAAACAGCACGCCAGCCTCCTTGGCAATGGCACCAATGGCTGCAATGTCGCTGATTTTGAGGGTAGGGTTGGAAGGGGTTTCGAGCCAAAGCAAGCGGGTTTTGGGGCCAATAGCCGCAGCAACAGCGTTAACATCGGCGGTATCGACGTAGCGAATGCGGATGTCGAACTGGTTGTAAACCTGGGTAAACAAGCGAAAGGCTCCGCCATACAAATCGTCGATGGCCAAAATTTCATCGCCGGCGTGGAGCAGTTTCACCACCGCATCGATGGCTGCCAGGCCGCTGGCAAAAGCCAAACCTTGGCTACCTCCTTCGAGGGTGGCAATGAGCTGCTCCAGGGCTTGCCGGGTGGGATTGTTAGAGCGGGCATAATCGAAGCCTTTGTGTACCCCCGGGGCTTCTTGTACAAAGGTGGATGTTTGGTAAATGGGCACTGAAACCGAACCGGTAAGTGCATCTACGGGAATGCTGTGCAGCAATTGGGTGTTGATGTTCATGACGTTTGCTTTTTAAAGGTTAAACGCCTGAGCACAAACTCATCAATGTTTCAATCGGCTGCGCTTTAAAACAAAAAACGCCTCCGATAAGTCGAAAGCGCATCACATCTGCAGCTGTGTGTCTTCTCCTTATCTTTCCTCCCCTTGCGGTTCGGCAGGATTTGGCACCAAGTTTACACCGGTTGCCAGAGCTTCAACGGGCCTGTCCCTCTGCTCTTCTTGATAAGTAGGTGCGTCAGAAACGCGTCACAAAAGTAAGAAGCTGTTTGAATCCACCAAAAAAATCAGAAAATAAATTCTCTGTGGAGGTCGAGATGGGCTGTTTTCTCCAAAAATGCTTGAGCCCCCCACTTGTCTTCAATTTCTATGATTGGTTGGGTAGGCACCCAAGCATTGGGGTACTTTCGCATGGTTAATCTGCCATAATGATGTACAAAAACCCCAGTAGCCAAAGCAATTGGCCGCACATCGCCAATGAGCTCCCATCGTTGTCGTGCCCGCAAATACAAGTCAAAATCAGCTTGCAAGATTCTTTCGTCCCAAGGACCCACTTTTTCAAATGTTGCCCTGTGCATGCAGATGGTGTGACCCGAAAAACCTTCCACCAACTGCTGACCATGTGCATTCCAACGTTCTTCGCAGAACTGTTCCCAGTTACCATAAAGCAGCCTCTTGCGTATATTCAAGGCCCTTTCACCGTATCCAAAAGGAGCGGTAATGAGGCGTATGTGTTTCCATTTTCTACGCCATGCCAGCGTAGCAGCTTTGCTTTCAGCTCGGTCGATACTGGCGGGACTAATGATGTCGACCTTGTTATCTGACATGCAATGGAGCAGTTTTTTGTCCCATTGCGGCCCAACCAGCACATCGTTGTTCATAAAAACAAAGTAATCACCGCTTGCATGTGCCACCCCTTGGTTTTGGGTGTGTGGATATGCCAGGTTTTGCTCATTGCGTATGACACGTGCGCCATGTTGCGCAAAAAACTGGCCTGAACCATCCTTACTCGCATTGTCGATGACAACAAGTTCAAAAGGGTAATGGGTATGCTGAGCCAACCGCTTCAAAAACAAACGGTTCATGGGCAGTTGGTTGTGTACGGCGGTAATGATGCTAAGCATGACGAAACAAATATAACAATCGGCAACAATGCCGCAATACGCACCTGAATCAAAATGATTACCTTTGGTTTGTGAAAACTTATTTGAGGATTTTGGCGTATGCCAAGCCCCTGCATTTCTTTCTACCTCGTTACATGCTATTGGCAGTACTTGGCGTCATTTTCGGCATTTTCAATTTTGCACTGCTAATTCCCTTGCTAAATGTCATTTTTGATACGGTGCAGCCAAATACTTTGCCTGAAGTTGCGCCAGAATTCCGTTTGAACATTGATTTTATCAAGGACTACTTCAACTACCACTTTAACAAAATATTGTTGACCTATGGAAAAGTAGGCGCCTTGCAATTTGTTTGCGGTGCAGTATTGGCGTCTGTTTTTTTTGGAAACCTCTTTAAGTATTGGAGTGTCAGGGTATTAACAAGCATGAGAACCCTGGTGGTTTTACGTTTGAGACAGCATTTGTTCGATAACTTGGTTGATTTAAACGTCAGGTATTTCAACCATCAACGCAAGGGAAACCTCATTTCAATTTTATCTAACGACGTTAGCGAAGTAGAAAACTCTGTGGTGAGTACCATACAAGTTATGTTGCGTGAGCCATTGATGTTGGCAGGATATGTCATTCTCCTTTTTAGCATTTCAGTCAAACTAACCATTTTCAGCTTTTTGGTAGTTCCTATTTCCGGGATCGTAATTGGCAGCATCACCAGAAAATTAAAGCGTGATTCAGCGCGCGGTCAGGTTTTCCTCGGAAATATCCTTTCCGTGATTGAAGAAACCATCAGCGGCATCCGAATCATCAAGGCATTTAATGCGCAAGAGAGCCAAAGAAATAGGTTCCACAAGGAAAACGATGGCTATCGAAATACGCTTAAATCGATTTATAACCGAAAAGAGTTGGCTTCTCCGGTAAGTGAATTTTTGGGTTTAAGCTTGGTTCTAACGATCATTTTGTACGGTGGTAGTTTGGTGATCAGCGGCGAAAGTGAGCTAAATGCGAGTGAATTCATCACCTATATCCTTTTGTATTCCCAGCTTTTGGTACCAGCAAAATCTATTACGTCTACAGTTACCAGTGTTCAAAGGGGCTTAGCCGCAGCCGATCGCATTTTTGAAATTCTGGAAACCAAAAACCCCATTCAAGATCAGCCGAATGCCCAAGAGATCGACGCATTCAAAGATAAAATTGAGCTGAAAAACCTCAGTTTTCGCTACGGAACAGATTGGGTCCTGAACGACTTAGCACTTGAAATTCCAAAAGGCAAAATGGTTGCGCTGGTTGGTCCATCTGGTAGCGGAAAATCAACACTTGCCGATTTGATCCCACGTTTCATTGACCCCGAAATTGGCGGCGTCTACCTCGATGGGAAAGATATCAGGACCATAAAAATTGCAAGTCTCCGTTCATTAATGGGAATCGTGACGCAAGAAAGCATCTTATTCAACGATAGCATTGTGGCCAACATCGCTTTTGGAGAGAGCAACCCTGATATCAATCGGGTAATCGCAGCAGCTAAAGTTGCCAATGCGCATGAATTCATTGAAAAATTAGAGGAAGGTTACCACACTTTCATTGGCGACCGCGGCGCGCGCTTGAGCGGTGGCCAACGACAACGCATAAGCATTGCCAGAGCCGTTTATAAAAATCCACCTATCCTCATACTTGATGAAGCTACCTCGGCTTTAGATACAGAATCGGAAAAATGGGTGCAAGAGGCATTGACACACCTCATGGAAAACCGTACATCGTTGGTCATTGCCCACCGTTTGAGCACCATCCAGCATGCCGACCTCATTGTAGTTCTTGAGCACGGACGCATTGTTGAAAAAGGCAAACACACCGAGTTGCTTGCTGCGAAGGGTGTTTATCACCGACTCATTGAAATGCAGCAGTTATAAGCCTGCTGGTTATTCTATATTTGCTTAAAATTCAGGCATGCAGGTATCTCAAATGGCCGAACAACTTATCGGGTCAGAAATAATCAAACTAGCCGGCGAAATCAATGCAAAAATCAAAGCTGGTGCACACATTTACAATTTCACAATCGGCGACTTTGACCCTGCTGTTTTCCCAATACCAGCGGAACTGAACACAGCCATTCAACGTGCTTATGTCAATGGCCAAACCAATTATCCTGCCGCGAATGGACTGATTGAGCTAAGGGAAGCAGTTGCATCATTCCTAGAAACTTACGGTGGCCTGCACTATCATCCCAACGACGTACTTATCGCTGGAGGTGCTCGTCCATTGATTTATGCCATTTACCAAACCTTATTGGATCCTGGCGACAAGGTCATTTATGCCGTTCCGTCGTGGAACAACAACCATTATTGTCACCTTACTCGAGCCCACGGCATAGAATTGCAAGTTGACGCTGAGCACAACTTCATGCCCACAGCCGACATGATTGCACCCTACATGCACGAAGCAAGTTTGGTGGCTGTGTGCTCGCCCTTAAATCCTACTGGAACCGTTTTCGATAAAGCCTCACTCGAGCGTATTTGCGACCTGATCATCGCTGAAAACGAACGACGCGGCCCCAACGCGAAGCCGGTCTACCTGATGTATGACCAAATTTATTGGATGCTGACATTCGGCCATACGGTGCATGTCGATCCAGTAAGTCTTCGCCCAGCCATGCGCCCCTACACCATTTATGTCGATGGCATGTCAAAGGCTTTCGCTGCTACGGGTGTTCGCGTTGGATGGAGCTTTGGCCCCAGCCACATCATCGACAAAATGAAATCCATTCTCGGACATGTTGGTGCTTGGGCGCCTAAAGCCGAACAGATCGCTTCCGCTGAATTCTTACGTGACAAAACGGCCGTTGATGCCTATTTAAGTGCTTTCAAGGCCGAAATATTCGACCGCTTAGAAGGCTTTTACAAAGGATTTATGATGCTCAAAGCATCCGGCTACCCCGTTGATTGCATTCACCCGCAGGCCGCGATTTACCTGACCATTCGGCTAGACTTGAAAGGCAAAGTAACTGAGGATGGGAAGCTGCTACAAAGCACGCGCGATGTTACTGCTTATGTGCTAGATAAAGCTGGTTTAGCAGTAGTTCCGTTTTATGCTTTTGGCGCAAGTGATGATAGTACTTGGTACCGCCTTAGTGTTGGGACTTGTAGGAAGGAAGAGGTAAAAGCTGCCCTTTCCTCATTAGAAAAAGCGCTTAAATCGTTAAAGTGAAATGTTAGAACGACTACACCATGTGGCCCTCATTGCCTCTGACTACAGGCGTTCTTTACATTTCTACACAGCCGTATTGGGCCTTGAGCTTCTTAGTGAGATTTACCGAGCTGACCGACAAAGTTGGAAAGCTGATTTAGCACTGAAAGGCACTTACCTCCTCGAGTTGTTTTCATTTCCTGAAACTGCAATCAGACCCAGCTATCCCGAAGCTACAGGATTACGTCATTTGGCCTTCGGAGTAAGCCAGTTGGAAAAATGCATCCATGATTTGGAAGAAAAAGGCATTCCATGCGAACCTATACGCATAGATGAGCACACCCAAAAACGCTTTACCTTTTTGCGCGATCCCGATGGATTGCCCATCGAACTTTATGAATTATAGCCCATTACCTTAGCAACAATTTTGTTTCAAACTTTTTTGTTTCATAAATCTGGTGATGTAAAAAAGTGTCTTTTCAGTTTGGACATTTGATGGATAGCCACAGCTTTGCAAACCGCAAAGGGGATCTAGAACTATTACATCGTAAGCTATCTCAAGGCATTCATACAGTGCGCATTGCACCACGCCGTTGGGGCAAAAATTCCTTGGTGCATGAGTTGGCCAGGCGCTTCAAAGTCTCGACTTGGCCCTGCGTGAACTCATTGGCCAAGGTCTTCCGTTTTACCAGCGCATGTTCGAAAGCCTTTCTAACATGCAAATCAACCTGATGCACGCCCTCGTTTCGGGCGAAACCCGGCCAATTAACTCACCTGTTTTCCTGCGTAATTACCGGCTGAACAGCTCGGCCAATGTAACCCGTGCCCTGCAAGGCCTAGAGGAAAAAGTAATCATCGATCGTTTCGGCGAAGGCATTGAAATCATGGATGCCCGCTTCCGACTTTGGTGGCAATTGTGCTTACAACAGCGACGTTCTATTGCTGGGCTTACTTTCAACGATGCCTTGCGTCAATCGCATCCGGCATAATTCACTTCTCCCAATCCCCTCACCACCTGCGGAACGTAACCAGCATATGCCTGCTCAACTTGCTGCAATAACTGCCTGATTTCTGTTGGGTCGAGACTATTTACCAGCTGCATCCTGATTTCCTTAAAATTTGGATAGCCCTTGAAATAATTGGTGTAATGCCTGCGCATTTCGAGCATGCCCAACTTTTCGCCTTTCCACTCCAATGACCTGTTAAAATGGCGCAAGGCCACATCTATTCGCTCAGCTGTGGTAGGAGCAGCAAGGTGTTGTCCTGTAGCCATAAAATGCTTGATCTCTCTGAAAATCCAGGGATAACCAATGGCGGCACGGCCTATCATGATACCATCAACCCCATAGCGATTTTTGTACAAAACAGCCTTTTCAGGACTGTCAATGTCTCCATTGCCAAATACCGGAATGCGCATGCGGGGATTGTTTTTCACTTCACCTATCAAGGTCCAGTCGGCTTCCCCTTTGTACATCTGCACCCGGGTACGGCCGTGAATGGCAATGGCTTGAACGCCTATGTCTTGCAGCGCTTCTGCCAGATATACTACCTGCTTACTTTCTTCATCCCATCCCAAACGCGTTTTTACCGTGATAGGCAGTGGGCTGCGCTTGACCATGGCCTCGGTAATTTTGAGCAATTTGGGCAAGTTGCGTAACATCCCTGAGCCGGCCTCTTTGCAAACCACTTGTTTGACCGGACAGCCGTAATTGATGTCGATAAGGTTGGGGCACGCTTCGGCTACTTTATCGATGGCCTGCACCATGGGTTCGAGCTCGCCACCGAAGATTTGGATGCCCATGGGACGTTCATCGTCGTAGATGTCGAGTTTTTGTACGCTTTTGCGTGCATCGCGAATCAAGCCTTCTGAAGAGATGAATTCGGTGTACATCAAATCAGCACCATTGGCCTTGCACACCGCGCGGAATGGCGGGTCGCTCACATCTTCCATGGGGGCAAGCAGGAGCGGAAATTCTCCTAAATCCAATTCGCCTATTCGTACCGTGCTCATAAAAGGCGTAAATTTACGCAAAAAATCGCAAAATGCTGTTTGACAAGCCCCTGCGTGAGCATCCTCCCTTTTTGCAATTCTTCTTATTGTTGATGTTGTGCCTCATGACTGGCGGCTTATTTGCCTACCTCGCCATCAACACTGCACATTGGTTCGGTAACGCTGATGTAAACAGCATATTAAATGGGTTGCCAACCGACCCGCAGTTGGTGCCCATGATATGGTACCTGCAAGGATTATCGGCTTTAGGCGCTTTTGTTATTCCGGGACTACTCTTCGCCTATTATTGGGATTTTGAAAAAAAATGGGAGCCCTTTGGACTTGATCAGGTAAAAAACCCCAAGGCCTATCTCCTCATTGTTTTACTTATGGTAACTTCGATTCCATTGGTGTATGCCATCTATGGCATCAACCAAAAAATGGCACTCCCCCCTGGTTGGGAAGGCCTCGAAGCAAACTGGAAAGCGCAAGAAGAAAAGGCTGCGGCCACCATTAGCCTGATGCTTGAAACACCTGGCACCTTGGCATTGCTTATCAACATGCTCATTTTAGTCATATTGCCCGCCTTTGGGGAAGAACTTCTTTTTAGGGGACTATTACAGCGTATTTTTCAGCAAGCAAGTCGCAATCACCATTTCGCAATATGGGCCACGGCCATACTTTTTAGCGCCATTCACCTTCAATGGTATGGCTTTCTGCCGAGGATGCTTTTAGGGGCAGGCTTTGGATACCTCGTTGTTTGGTCAGGTAGTCTTTTCCCTGCTATCTTTGGGCACCTGCTAAACAATGGAATGGCCTTGCTGGGTGAACATGCTGCTCAAAAAGGCTGGCTCCCTGGCGGTGAAGATTGGCTCATGCAGCTGCCAGTTTGGTCAGTTGTTGCCAGCATCATCCTAACCTCATTGCTTTTGTGGGCCATTTATCGCCTGAAACCTAAGCACACATTTTGAAAGACTGGATTTGCGTTTTTGAAAGCAGTTTGCCTTGGCAAGCAGAACTAAATCGCGTTTACCTCGAGGAAAACGGAGTGCCCGCTATTGTACTTAACCAGCAAGACTCATCTTACCAAGTATTTGGCTTGGTGCGTTTGCTGGTGCCAATCAGCGACCAACAAACTGCCGAAGCATTGTTGTTGGCCAAAGAAAACAACCATGAATAACCTTGCCCAACGCATCCTTACAGGGGCTGTACTTACAGGTCTTATCATCCTCAGTTTGTTGGGGGGGTTCTACTATTTCAGCTTGCTTTTTTTATTCATCAGCTTGGTAGGCCTTTACGAATTTTACAGGATGGCTGCTCCTAAGGTCAAGAAGCGTGATTACATAAGCTCGCTTTTTGCTGGAGCACTGGTTTACACGCTTTGCGCCCTCACGGCGGCTGAAATCATTGCCTTCGAGTGGTTAGAGCTGCTGATTCCGGTTTGTGCTTGGTTTTTTCTCGTTGAACTGTACAAAAACCGCAAACATCCTTTCGAAAATATCGGTCTCACGGTTTTGGGGCTGATTTATATCACTTTACCCTTCGCATTGTTGAATTACATGGCCTTTTGGCCTTTTGGTTTTTACAATTACGAATTGGTTTTGGGGATTTTTATCTTCCTTTGGGTTAGCGACTCCGGCGCGTACGTAGTAGGCAGATTAGTTGGACGAACTAAACTATTCGAACGAATTTCCCCTAACAAAACCATTGAGGGCAGCATTGGGGGCATATTAGCAGCCATGCTGCTTGCTTGGTTTGGGGTTTCCCCAGCATTCGATACACTGAACCAAATCGATTGGCTGGTTATCGCAGCCATCGTCTCTATCAGTGGCATTTACGGCGACCTCATAGAGTCGCTGCTCAAGCGGAGCTTCGACCGAAAAGACTCCGGAAGTTTGTTACCGGGACATGGTGGTGTACTCGATCGCTTCGATTCGCTCATCCTGTCAGCACCCATGGTTTATGCCTACATCCGACTGATTCAGGTATGGTAGCCTGTATATCAGCCATTTAGGAATCCATAAAAATTTCTTAGCCATGGGCTTAGAGCTTAACCAAATGGTTAACTTTGACCTGTTTTTTAACGATTTCTTAATCATCCACCAAAAAACTTACCATGTCAGCAACTGCTGAAATCATCAAGCCCGCGGAGAATCCATTTGATTCTATGATGTCGCGCTTCGACATCGCCGCCAAAAAACTCAACCTGAGCGAAGGTCTGTACAACGTACTGAAGTCGCCTGCGAAGCAGGTGATTGTAAGCCTACCCGTAACCATGGACGATGGCCGCATCGAAGTTTTCGAAGGCTTCCGTGTGGTTCACAACATCAATCTCGGCCCTGCCAAAGGTGGAATCCGTTATTCAATGGATGTTCACCTCGATGAAGTGAAAGCATTGGCTGCCTGGATGACTTGGAAATGCGCCGTGTCCAACATTCCTTTCGGTGGTGGTAAAGGTGGCATCAAATGCGATCCACGTAAAATGTCGGTGGGTGAACTCGAGCGCTTGACCCGTGCCTATACCCGGGCCATGATCGACGTTTTTGGGCCTGAAAAAGACATTCCAGCTCCTGATATGGGCACTGGTCCCCGTGAAATGGCCTGGTTAATGGACCAATATTCAAAACTGGTTGGTTACAGCAGTCCAGCGGTAGTAACCGGAAAACCCCTCGTTATGGGAGGTTCAAAAGGCCGTGTAGAAGCAACAGGTCGTGGTGTCATGGTTGCCACCCGCTCAGCCATGCTGAAAATGGGTTTGAATCCTTTTAAATCTACTTGTGCTGTTCAAGGATTTGGTAATGTAGGATCTATTTCTGCCAAGCTCATTGAACAACAAGGTTTGAAAATTGTGGCCATCAGCGACGTAACTGGCGGATATTACAATCCCAACGGCATCAACGTGACCGAAGCCATTGCTTACAGCCAAGCGCATGGCAATCAGCTCGAAGGATTTCCAGGTGCCGAGAAAATAAGTAATTCTCAACTGCTCGAACTCGATGTTGACGTTCTCGTTCCGGCAGCCATGGAAGACCAAATCACCAAACACAATGCAGCCAACATCAAGGCTAAATTGATTGTTGAGGGTGCCAATGGACCTGTTGCTGCTTCTGCCGACGACATTCTAAACGAAAAAGGCATTATGGTGGTACCCGACATCCTTGCAAATGCTGGTGGTGTAACCGTATCTTATTTTGAGTGGGTTCAAAACCGCTTGGGCTACTTCTGGACTGAAGAGCGTGTCAATCGTCGTGCCGACCGAAACATGAAAGAAGCCTTTGAAATGGTATATCAAACCTCACTCAAACACAATTGCAACCTCCGCATTGCGGCTTACATTGTAGCCATCGACAAAGTGGCACAAGTAACCCAACTGCGTGGTGGTATTTGATGCGAGATTTTCAATCCAAAACACGAAATTTGAGCCGCGATAAAATCGCGGCTCTTTTTTTTATGATACATCGTGAAGGTTATACAATCATTGCCGGCACACTGGTTATAGCAGGTATTTTGGGCTGGCTGGTGCAACACTACTTAGGTCAATACAAAATCTGGTCAGTTGCAGGCTATGTACTCATTTTGGCATTTGTGGTGTTGATTGTGCAATTCTTTCGCAATCCAAGTCGCCAAACAGTCGTCAATCCCAAGCATGTAATCGCACCCGCTGATGGCAAAATGGTGATCATTGAGGATGTTGAAGAGCCGGAGTATTTCAAAGGCAAAAGACTCCAGTTGTCGATTTTTATGTCACCAGTTAACGTGCATGTAAATCGAAATCCAGTTACCGGGGTGGTGAAGTATTTCAAGTATCATCCGGGTGATTATTTGGTTGCCTGGCATCCCAAATCATCTACCCTGAACGAGCGAACAACCGTAGTAGTTGAAAATGAAGCAGGTATACCTGTATTATACCGCCAAATTGCAGGCGCTTTGGCTCGCCGCATTCGTTGGTACATCAAAGAAGGTGACCAAGTGAAGCAAGGTGAAGAATATGGTTTCATCAAGTTTGGAAGCCGCATCGACATTTACTTACCACCCGGAACCAAAGTGAATGTAAACATTGGTGATAGAGTGCGCGGTGGTGAAACCGTATTGGCCACTTTCGATTGATAATGGCTAAATCACGCAGTCAAATGGGGGTGGTGTTTTTCACCACCTTTCTTGATTTGTTGGGGGTAGGTATCATCATACCCATCATTGCCCCACTATTTTTGGATGTACAACACCACCTGTTACCCGATCACTATTCGTTCAGTGACCGAACCGTAATGATGGGTTTGCTCATTTCGAGCTTTTCGTTCATGCAATTTTTCGGTTCAAGCTTTTTGGGCGCACTTAGCGACCGCTTTGGCAGAAAAAAAGTGCTTTTTGCCTCCATAGCAGGCACAGCCATAGGTTATCTCATTTTGGCATCAGGAATTGAACTAGGCATGCCAGTGCTGCTTTTTGCAGGTCGAATGCTCAATGGCTTTTGTGCGGGCAATCTAGCAGTTATCTATTCAGCCATCGCCGATATCAGTACCCCAGAAGAAAAAAGTAAAAATTTCGGGCTAGTGGGAGCAGCATTTGGAATCGGCTTCGTAATTGGTCCATTTATGGGTGGGCAGTTAGCCGACGATGAACTGGTAAGCTGGTTCACTTATGCAACCCCTTTTTGGGTAGCGGCTTCGCTGAGTTTATTGAACTTGGTGCTCATTGCACTCCGATTTACTGAAACCATTGGCCAAAAGGTTAACAGAAGCCTCAACTTCACCAAAGGCATAATTAATTTAAAAACAGCTTTTACACATCCCCAATTGCGCATTGTATTCTTGATTTCCTTTCTCTTTATCTTCGGCTTCACCTTTTTTACCCAGTTCATTCAGGTGTATCTCATTGAGGCCTTTGATTACAAGCAGTCAGATATTGGGCAATTGTTTGCTTACATGGGCATTTGGATTGCGCTCACGCAAGGCGGCATCATCAGGCCCATTTCTAAGCGTTTTGCTCCGCTAAAAACCTTGCGCTTCAGCTTGGTTTTCCTTGCTATTGCCATGCTGGGACTTCTATTGCCAAATTCTAGCTGGCAACTCTTTCTTGTACTGCCGTTTGTGAGTATTTTCCAAGGACTGACAAGTCCTAACATCACTGCCACCGTTTCCAACATAGCAAGCAGCGACATCCAGGGTGAAATACTAGGAATCAACCAGTCGGTGAGTGCATTTGCTCAATTAATGCCGCCATTAATTGGTGGAGTACTTGTAGGTTTCGATATACGCATGCCTATTTTCGGCTCTGCATGCTTCATTTTGATGGCTTGGTTGGTGCTCCAGCGTTTGTCGTTCAAACAGGAGGCTCAAGCCAAGCCGTGAGCTTGTTCCATTAACGCTTGATTTTTCTTGCAAACGAATCCAGCTGCTTCGAGCGACTGAACCACAAGGAGTTCGTTTGCAGGGTCGATGCGGTAAATAAACTCGAAGAGCGGATGGTGATCGAATTGCCCCAAGTTTTCTTGTAATGCTTCTGGTAGCCAGCTAATCACTTCCTGCGCAGGAATGGGCATGTAATTGCCCTCATCAAAGCCGGGGAGCACATCGGTAGTAAATGGGTCTTGGGGTTGTGGCAAATGTAGGTCGGTAATGTAGCTACTCAAATCTTCACCCATGAGGTAGTTTGGATAAAGATCTACAAATTCAAGCTCCTCTAGGATTTCATAAATCAACTGATTGAATGTAGCTTCGGAAGTGAAATCAATAAAGTCTTGCCAGTTTTTGGCATTTTTGATGGCATACCAGCGGCGAGCTAAATCTGTGGCATCTTGTTCGGGACTAAAAACCAGGTTGTTATCTATAACACCGTAAATCAAGGTTACTGGAACTTGCATTTTGCAAAAATACCGCTATTCAGGCATAATAAAACTAAAAACACTGCCTTTCCCCACTTCACTTACTATTTCCAACCGGCTATTCATCAGCTGTAAAAGTTCCTTCACCAGTACCAGACCTACGCCTGAACCCTTTTCATTTTCTGTACCGAAAGTGGTTAAATTGTTGCGAGCCGACTTCAATGCGGTTAGTGTTTTTTCATCCATACCAACTCCTTGATCCTTAACCGAAAGCTCCACTCCTCCGGCTACAGATTTGCCTTGAATCCACACCGAATCACCTTTGTTCGAGTATTTGATTGCATTGCTGATTAAATTGTAGAGGCACGTGCGGAGCATGTGTCTGTCGGAATGAATGTTGACACCTGGCTCTACCTCCCATTTAATATACACACTTTTAAAAGAAGCCTGGTATTGCACTTGCTCAATCACTTCACGCATAAAGAGGTTTAAATCAATTCGTTCTTTGTAGGGCTTTAGGCCAATATATTCAAGTTTAGACCATTCCAATAGGTTGTGAAGCATGCTCAAGGCACTGTCAATTCTTTGGGTTACGTCTGCATTCCATTCGGTGAACTCGTCTTGGCTGATGGCACCTGATGATTGTAAGGCAAGCATAGCTTTCAACCCGGCAAGGGGGTTTCTCACATCGTGTGATACAATGGTCAACATGCGGTCTTTGAATTCAGCCAATTGCTTGAGCTCTACATTCTGTAACTCCAACAACTTGTGTTGCTCAGCAAGTTTTGCATTGAATAGTTGCCTACGCCAAATCAAAATCAATAACAACAATACCAAAGCGCCCAACAACGCGGCAATGATGTAAGAATAACGAATTTTCTCCTTTTGCAGGTTAAGCAATCTGTCTTTAGATGCGATGGTCAAATCTTTCTTTTCACTTTCAAACTGCATGCGCATAGAGAGCAGCAGGCTATCTTGTTCTTTTTGTCGGATAGAGTCAGTAAACCGTTGCATTTGGCGGTACGAGGCCAATGCTTCCTTCATTTGATCGCTGCCCGCCTGCGCTTCTGCCAAATAATCGTAGGCATTTTTAGCTCCCATCAAATATCCTTGCTTTTCAGCCAGCAGAATGGCTCGCTTCGCAACTTGGACGGCAGCAGCAAATTCTTCCTTTTTAATCAACAATTGCGTTTTCGCATTGAGTGTATTTACCAGATCATTGTAATTCTTTTGCTCCTCCATCATATCGATGGCAAGATTTAAGGAACGCAATGCTTGGTCGTTGGCATGTATAGCCATGTATAATTGACCAATGTTGGAGTGCATCTTGGCCTGATTTACCCGATCATTAAGTTGATCGAACAAGGCTGCCGCTGCTTGATAAAGTATAATCGCAGAATCAGTCTTGCCCATCAATTTCAAACTGATGCCCATATTGGCCAAGGCGCCAGCTCTGCCACGATCATTTTTGGTGCTTGTATGCACCACCAAACTTTCACGCAAATACTCCAAGGCTTGAGGATACTGTTCTGTGCTATTGGCCAAAGACCCCATATTTTGAAGAATAGTAGCAATTAGGGCCTGATGCTGTGATTTTCGTGCATGTTCCAAGGCTTGCACGTATGCCTCCATGGATGAACCAAAAACCGACCGCTTGCGGTGAATAATTCCCATGTTCATACGTGCCAAACCCATGCGGTAATGGTCGTTAGCTTCTTTTGCCCAAGCGTAAACCTCATCAAATAGGTTAAGTGCTTCATCAAACCGAGCTTGATTGACATTTACAGCGCCTAAAAAAACCTTGGCGTCTATGAAAATAACTTCATTGTTCCGCACTTCTGGCTTTTGTAAGTAGTTTTCTAACTCCTTACGCGCCAAATCAGGGTCTGCATTCGAAAGGCAATTAAAATAGCCAAGGCGTAAGCGTAAACTGTCGTTATCGACGCGATTACCCAACTTTTTCTGGTAATCCCCCTCACAGCGCTCGATATCGGTTTGAGCAACAGCAGGTTCATGCCATGCAAATATCCCTATGAGAAACAGCCACCAAACCTTATACATGTCATAAAAATAGATATCTCTTGAAGATTACAAAATAAAAAAGCAGCCCGAAGGCTGCTTGGCAAGCAAAAGATTTAATTGTTATGGGCGACTCTTTTCGAGTTTTTCCATTTCCTTATCAAAAGTTTCCTTGAACTTTTCATAATCGTAATCGATGCGCAGGCGTTCATCTTTACTCAAGCGATCGCTCACTTTTTTGAACATATCGTCGGCTGCCAATTCAATAGCGATGTACGTCTTGAAAGTGCCTTGTGCTGTTTTGGTTAAACGCTCACAAATGGTTCGGGTGCCATTGAGTTCTTGGTTCACAACTTCTCGACTGAGTGACTCGAAACGCTCGAGTACTTCTTCTTTGTTGTTGAACTCGCGTGAGTTAACGTAGTTGTCGGTAGTGGCTTTGATGGTGGTTTGGATAGAGGATGCCAGCTGGGTACGGGCTTCGTTAAGCGCTTTGCGCTTTGAAGTGTTCTGGTCCATGCTCTCACCAACTGCATTTGCCCTGAAAGCTTCTTTGGTACTGAAATATTCAGCACCCGAACAATAGAGCTTTACTTCAATTTCACCTTCGCTAGAAGGGGTGATTACTTGTTCGGTCTTCTTTTTCGACTTACAAGAAGTGCTGCCAAGGGCAAGGGCAAAAGCCATGACTACCAGGCTACTGCGGAGGAGGATGTTGCTTTTCATGGTAATTAAGTATTAAAGGTTAATAGTTATACATAACATGGAGCATGGCGGGCAAAACCGTTAGCTCTAAATCTTCGGCGGCACGGCGATAAGCAGCTTCAGCGGCGCGATTAAAATCGAGTTGAACGCCCCGCACACTGTTTAGCACTTTGCTGTACTTCTCTTGTCCCGCTGCATCTGTCAAAACCAGCTTCACATCGAGCAAAGCGGTGAACATGCCATTGCTAACAGGCCCCTGACGTACATCGGCTTGCAAGACCAACCGGTAGTCGGCTTGCTCGGGCTTATCTCCAAAACGAATGCCTTCCCGTTGCAGGCGCTGCCTAGTTGCCGCGTCGAGTGTCGCGTTGTTGCGTACCTGACCGAACTGTTTTTCGTCGGCAAGCAACAAAACCACCGGCCGACTTACTTCGAGAATGATTTTTTCTCGTGGTAAAGCTTGCGGGTCAATGACTTGCAACCACATTTGCCTGCTTTTATCATTGCGTGTTATGGCTTGCATATCGGGTAAGATGGTGATTTCCTGCAACGCGTCTCGTGCAGTAATGCCTGAGATGCGCAAACGACACACCCCATTTTCATCGGTCACGGTGTTACCAACTATTGTGCCAGCTCCTTGGGTGAAGAGCACACTGAGTGGAAAATTACGAACAGGCTTGCCGTTGGTTCGCGGATGTGACACAGTAACCACAATGTCCTGGCTTACAGGCCTTCCGGGTTTTACCTGCAAATTAGAAACATTTACGCGTATGGCTATGTTGCGCGACAAGCGGTTGACCGACTCTAGCAAGTCATTGCCCAAAAAGCGTTGTCGTCCCGCCTCATTGTAGGTCAGCGGATCGCCCGTATAGGCTTTCACTGCTTCAAAAGCACGGAAATAAAAATCGTAAGCCCCTACCAAATTGCCTTCGTTTTCAGCCTCAGCTGCTCTTGCCAACGCATCCATGCTTTGCGCAATGGCTTGTTGCATGCGTTTTTCTTTTTGCTGCTGGTAATCGGCTACTGAAAGACGGTAATACACCCAATATTCCTGCTCGTTTTGCCAAGTGGCCACTGTTTCAAAATCTTCGATGGCCACATTGGAAGATAGCCGGGTAAATGAACGAAATTCATCGCTAAACACCCGGTTGCGCTCGAGTTGCGATTGAATACTGTTGGCTTGTACATTCACCTGTATTTGCGACACCAAGTCGTTGAGCGCATTTTTTTTTGCTTGTTCTAAATAATCGAAGCCGTTGCCCGATTTTCGAACCACGCCTATACCTGTATAATAACCGGGTTCAATAGGTCGTTGCATCACCCACGACGGTCGCTGCTCGGGTTGTTGAACAACGGTTTTTGTTTTTGGACTGCAGGCCAACAATGCTGTCAATCCCAAAAGAAAAAGGAATCGGTTCATTGGGCTCTTTGAATTTCGTACTGTAATATTTGATTTGCTACCCTGCCACTCAGGCTGCCTTGCAAGTCAACCAACATATCGTTCATGGGACGAAAGTCGCGTTTACCTTTGAGCAATTGATCAACTTCTTGCTTTTGGCTGAAAGAAGTATATACCCTATCGGTTGGATGCGGTTCGTTGCGTGAACGCCAAGTACCTGCAAAAAGATTACGCGCATTGCCCTCGTAGCTGATATAGCGCACTTCATCCGATTCACCGGCCTCAAATACATCGGAGAGCAAGATGGTACCCGATTCGGCCGAAATAAGCTGGTATTGTATTTTCATGCGTACCGAACTGCTGCCACTAAATTCGGTGTACATGACTTTGCGGTAACGGGTTACATTTTCCATCCGCTTTTTTTCTACGTTGTATACCTTTTCTTGGTACGACTCGTAGCCTGTTCGTTCTTGCGAGCGCATGTTGGGATTTTGAATACCCATATCGAGCACCCTGCCGGTAAGGATCAAGCGGGCTCCCATGAGTTCGCCAGCGCGCAAAGCGGTATTGCTCTTTTCGTCGAACTGAAGGCTGATTTTCTGTTCTCTTATGATTTTTTCGGTATGTTCTCTATCAACTAAAACAATGAATTCGTTGTTGGCACGTGCCAAGTCGCTGATGATGAAACTGGTGATATTCGTGCTAAAAGAATAGGCATTGCTGTTTTCGAAGGGCATGACGGCTACCGTCAATGTCGCCCTCTCCTTTGAAACCCGGCGTAATTCGCCCACGTCTTTGTATTGGGGATCGAGTTTGAAAACCTCTTCAAACTGCCCGTAGGCTTTGCGGTAGTTTCCTGCTTCAAATTGTTGTTTGCCGGCTTCATAAGCAGGAATGATAATCGACATTTTTTTCAAATTGGTTACGTCTTTGTAACCTGGCTTGAGGGTGTTGATTTCGCGAAAGCGCGTTTCCGACTCTTTGAACCGCTGGGCTTTCATTAAATCGGAGCCTTCAACGTACAACTGGTTGAGATAGGCCTCTAAATCTTCTTCGTAGTACTGTTTGTAGTAGGGTGGAAATTCTAGTTCCACATTAAATGCCGTAACGTCGTTGTAAAAGCCTTCTGCTTTGCGGTAAGCATAAACCGATTCTTTGTATTGCTGTTGGCCATGAGCTCTGAAAAAGCGGTCCAAATAACCATTCAAAGCCGTTTGCCCCGAAGTTTTGAGTCCAATGCGTGCATCTACATGCGTACGATCATGGCCAAGGGCTTGCATGTATAACAAGCTGGCCTCATCGTGCAAACCGGCTTCGGCCATTTTCACCGCTTTTTTGGTGTAGGTACGACTGGGTGAGCAAGCCGAAAACCAGATCAAAGCAGCAAACAAACTGAGTAAGTAGAGGCGTTTCATGGGGCAAATAAAATTAGCAATCGTGGGTTAAATTGGGTAATGCCGCCATGTCAAGGATTGTACCAAAATTTCAAAGCAATTGAAAAAGCTGATAAAGAACCACCAAGCCATATGCTAATTTCATGAAAACACCTGCCACAAACCCTAAAAATGCACCAAAAGCAGCTTTGAAGGCTTGCCGCTGCGGAGTGCCTGCACCCAATTCACCTAAAAAAGCGCCAATAAAGGGGCCAAGTACAATGCCCAAAGGACCGAGAAACAGGCCAATGAGCAAGCCCACTGTTGCACCTGTGGTACCAGCTTTGGTACCCCCAAACTTTTTTGTGCCCCAAATGGGCACGTAATAATCGAGGGCGGTGATGGCCGATACAGCTGCCAGGTGTATGCCCAGCAAACGGGCATCGGGTTGGTATGCAGTAGAAAACCAAAGCACAGCCAGGCCCAAAAAAGCAAGCGGTGGCCCCGGCAATACGGGCAAAAAACTACCCGCTATACCTGCAAGGACCAATAAAAAGGCCAAGACCATTAAAGCTACGTCCATCTGCTACGAAAATAGTACAAAATAAGGTTTAAAATATATTACCATTTGTAAACCATCGGTTAGCACCAGCAATTGCCAGCCATCGCCAGAAAAAATGATAAGTTTGCAGTTGAAATCAACCCAATTGGCACAACCTCCCTGGACACAAAGCCGCTTGTTAAAGCACCTCTTCTCCATGTCGATGGTGCAGGCCATACAGGTACTTTTGCCTTTGGCCGTCTTTCCGTATTTAATTCGCGTATTGGGCTTGGGCCAGTTTGGGCAACTCAACTATGCGCTAGCCATTGTCCATTTTGCGGTGGTTATAGTCGATTATGGCCTCACACTCACCGGAACGCGCGATGTGGCTGTTTACCGGCACCAAACCGATAAAGTGTCGGAGCTATTCAGTGCAAAATGGAGTCTTCAGCTATTGCTCATGTTGCTTCTGGGATTGGTTTTGAGCTTTTGCATCCTCATCATACCGAAGTGGTGGGAACTCCGGTGGATATTGGCAGCAAGCTTTTTGCTTGTACCTGCCAATATGCTGTTGCCCACTTGGTTATTGCAAGGCATGGAGGCTTTTACGGCCTTGGCTTGGTTTAACTTCATTAATCGTGCGGCATATGCATTGCTGGTGGTTTTTTTGGTAAATGGTCCCAATGACTTGCTGCTTACCGCCTTGTTGAATGGTGGAAGCGCTTTGGCTGCTGGGCTGGCAGGCTGGTGGTGGGCAAGGAAGAAATTTGGCTTGAAGTACCAGTGGCCTGGCTTTAAATCGATAGTTGATAGCCTGCAAAAAGGTTGGGCGGTCTTCATCAGTTCTTTCAGCATCACCATGTACACACACAGTGCTGTGCTCATATTGGGCTTTTTTGCAAGCGACAAGGCTTTAGGCATTTATGCAGCAGTTGAAAAGCTCATTCTGGCCTTCCGACTGGGGCTTAGCAGTTTGTTCGCGGTGATTTTTCCAAGGGTTAGTCAGCTTGCTGCAAATGATGGGAAGGCATTGCGTACTTTTCTGAAAAAAATACAAAACTTGCTTTTGCCTTTGGTTGGTATTGGCGTTTTGGTCATGGCAGTCCTTGCCCAGCCAATCTTACTTTTGGTTACTGGCACACATCTTCCAGATGCCGTGTACCTTTTGCGCTGGATGGCGCCAATTCCGGTTTTGGTAGCCTTGAACCTGGCACCATACCAGTTATTACTGGCACATCACCACCAAAAATGGTATGCACGCGTATTGATATTAGCCGCAATGGCAGGCATAGTTGCCAATTTGCTGTTGGCCCCTGCGTTTAACGCTTTGGGTACTGGCATTTCGGTATTGCTGGCAGAAGGCATCATTGCCGCAGGATTGCTGATAGGTACCGAATGGCGTTATCGTTCCTTATCCTTGTGGAGGAAAAGCCTGTGAATTATCCATACGTCCATATCAGCGTTATCATTGTGGTGCACAACAACCTCGAAGTGCTCAAGCCTTGTTTGGCGCACCTTGCCATGTATTTACAGCGTGGTCGCGATGAAGTATTGGTGGTTGACAATGCATCAACGGATGGTGTGCGAGACTGGCTCGAATCAACCCATCCTTGGGTTCGTTATGTAGCAGCCGGAAGTAATTTGGGTTTTGGAAGGGCCAATAACTTAGGGGCGTCGCTTGCGCAAGGCCAATATTTTTTCTTTTTGAATCCCGATACCGAAGTGCATGGCGATTTGATGGGTACAGCCCTGGCATTTTTCAGTTCTCCCGAATCAATTGGGGTGGGGGTCGCTGGTTTTCCTGTGCTTAACCAGCAAGGAAAACCAGAAGTGAGTGCCGGTAATTTTCCAGGCTTGTGGAGTTTGACCAAAGAACTGCTGTTGCCTGGCAGGCTATTTCCACATCGCTTGCGCAAAAGGCGACATACAGCTTTCGATGAAGTCGATTACATTTCGGGGGCTGATATGTTTGTGCCCAGGCGGTACTGGGATGTTACAGGCGGATTTGATCCTGACTTCTTTTTGTACTACGAAGAAACAGAGTGGCAATACCGCATGAAAAAGTTGGGGTTAAAACGTGTGCTTTTGCCCACACCTACTTTGCTTCATCACGTGGGTACCAGCGATCACAAGGTAACCCTGCATAAAATCAGGGTTTTTGAAAAGAGCCGCATCCTATTTTATCAGAAGGTATATGGCAACCTGGCAGGGCTGTATTGCCGTTTGTTGTTGAGTTTGTTTTATGGCAGCCGTTCACTCATGGGCAAAGGCAGCCACTATTGGCAAGCTGCCAAGGAGATTTGGCATGTCTGAATTGCGCTTTTCGGTTGTCATTCCGCTTTACAACAAAGCGGCCACCATCGGTCGAAGCCTCGAAAGCGTATTGCAGCAGGAGGTGCCGGCACATGAAATCATTGTGGTTAACAATGGCAGTACCGATGACAGTGCCGAGCGGGTAAAAGCATTTCAAAACAGCCGCATCAGGTTGATAGAGCAGGTTAATAGGGGCGTGTCGGCAGCGCGAAATACCGGTATCAAGGCCGCTACGGGCAGCCACATTGCCTTGCTTGATGCCGACGATGCCTGGGCACCTGGCTTTTTGGCGACTATGCAGGCCCTCATCCTTAAGCATCCGGAAGCTGGATGGTATGCCGGAGGTTATGCATTCCGCTTTGCAGATGGAGACAAAGCCCCCATCCATCCTAGCCTTGAAAAATTTACGAGCGGATTGTTGCCAGATTACTTTGCGGTGGTAAGCCGAGGTGACATGGTGGCCACAGCTTCATCGGTGGTACTTCCAACGGAGGTACTGCAGCAACAAGGTGGTTTTGCCGAAGGAGAGCGCATTGGCGAAGACCAAGATTTATGGGCACGCATAGCCCTCACATACCCCGTTGCCTTCGACCCCACCATATTAGCCTTTTACTACCAAGACGCACCCGATATGGCCACGAAAGCCAAAGTGGAAAGCAAAGAGTGGCCTTTTATTGCAAGGCTCGAAAAAGCGGGTCGGCATTTGCCTTTTGAGCGTCAAAGAACCCTGTATCAGTACCTCAGCAGGCAATTGGTTGGACAAGCCAGTCAGTTGGTGTTGGCACGTGAATTCGATGCCGCCCAAAAACTTTTGAGCCGGCCCTTGTCTAAAATATCGGGATTGCGCTGGGCCTATTGGCAAATAAGAAATTACCTGCACCTCTAACCATGTTGGAAGCTGCACATATACAAGCTGTATTGGTGGTTTACCAGCAAAAAGCTGTCGACAGCAGCAGTTGGAAGAGCCTGAGGGCTACCGCTGCGGGCAGGGAGATGCATTGGCTGGTGGTTGACAACAGCCCCATAGCAGGCGGAAGTCCGGCAGCTGAAGTGCGTTATGAACACCATCCTACCAATCCTGGAGTTAGCGCTGCCTATTGCCGCGGTGCCGAGTTAGCGCAACAAGATGGGTGCACTTGGCTCTTGCTTTTGGATCAAGACAGTGCATTTCCAGCCGATTGGTTTGAGCAATATACTAAAGCACTTCAGAAATTTCCGAATGCGACATTGTTGGTACCTGCTGTGCCAGCAGGAAGAAAATGGATGTCGCCGGCCAAATACCGCTGGCACAGGGGTTGGTTGAATACGCCCATGAAGGAAGGCGCGTTTGCATTGGAGCAAAATGCGCCTATCAATGCCGGAATGCTCATCAGACGCGATGCTTACCTGGAAGCAGGAGGCCATGAACCAACAGTTCAACTCGATTTCAGCGATTTCGCCTTTTTGCATAAGTTCCAAAAGCGAAATCCCACTGCAGTACTTGCCAATTTTAAACTCACACACAGCCTTTCGGGTATAGAAAAGGCCCAGTTCAAGCAACGCGTTCAACGATTTGGGTATTACTGTCGCGATGCTGCGGCTTTTGCACGAACAGGTGGGCCGAGGGGCTGGCTTTGGTTTTGGGCTGCCTGGCGGGCTCTTGTGTTGAGTGCGAGGTACCGCCGACTTCAGTTTTTTCGCGTATTTTGGCGAGAATTTCCAACGCCTTGAAGAAAACTACCACCGACTGGAAGGTCGTTCTGTTTGTTATCAGTCTCACCGAATTGCTGGTGGGAGGAGGAGGCCGATTGTTTGAAATGGGTCCACTCACGCTCAGAATGTACCTTTTTGGCGCAACACAAGCCGTGCTTTGGTGGTCGGTTTTGCGCGGCAGTTGGCGTCCCGACAGCTATACCTGGAAACTGTTTGGTGCCTTGGCTGGACTAACGGCAGTATCGGCTGGCATCGGTTGGCTGAATGGTGCACCAATGGGCGCCATTTTCACAGATGTAAAGCCGCTGTTGTACTGGACCAATTTGCTCTTTTATGCCCAAATCATTGATAGCCGAGAACGTTTAGACATCGTAAAGTCGTGCTTTCGCTGGAGTTCGGCCCTATTGGCAGTTGCTTATTTGCTGGTTCTGATGCTTTGGAAAGCCGGTATCATCTATGGTTGGGGCATGTATTTATGGGCACTACCAACCGAAGAATTGAGTTTCAGAGGAAACTTAGGCTTTTTCTATAAAGGCTTTATCTTTTTACCCATTGGCATCTTCTTTTGGTTGCAGGAAAAGACCTATTACCGCAAGTTTATTTGGGTATTCCTCATTTATTTGGCCATGTTGCTCACCTTTACACGTGGCTTTTGGCTCATCATTTTCAGCATCCATGTGCTGTATACCATATTTTACAATCCAAAAAATATCATCAGCTGGTTAGCCATTGTGCTTATGGTGACTTCCTTGCTCAGCGTCGGATTGTATGTCAGCCAGGTTCCTAACCAGAACTTCCCGGAATTGGCTGAATTTCAAAAAAACAGTCGTGAAACTTACAAGCGTAAACCACTCAAAGACTGGCAGCGAAAATTAGGCAATATGTTTTCGCAGGGTTTTGAAGACCGCGAATCGTCAATCATTGACCGGATTATTCAGGTAGGTGAGGTCATTGATGCGGCTTCTCCAACTTCCATTCTTATTGGAAATGGTTTGGGCAAAGGCACTGAATCGCGGCAAGTTCACATGGAAATCAGCTACCTAGAAATCTTCCACAAGCAAGGCATCATGGGCTTGGCTGTGTGGTTTGGACTGTTTTACACCTTGTGGCGTGGATTTTACCGACGTTTGGGCAGGAGTTTGAAGCAAATTCCCTTTGAAGAAGACGCCTTTGTGTTTTTCATGGCCGCGGCATTTATGTTTGCCATTTCGTTTTTGAATCCCTTTATCAATGCGCCCATGGGCTTGGGCATGTTGGCCATTGCATTGATCAGTTTGAAACCTGAATTCGACCCTAAAACGAACAATTCATGATTCGGGTGAGTGTTTGTATGCCTGTATACAACGGCATGCCTTATCTCAAAGAGCAGGTTGAGAGCATTTTACAACAGCTAGCGCCCAACGACGAGTTGGTTATAAGTGATGATGGCAGCAGCGACGACAGCCTGAATTGGCTGCAATCGCTCCATGAGCCGCGAATTCGTATCATACAGGAAACTCCCTCAAAAAATCCATCTTATAATCTCGAAAAGGCACTCCAAGCAGCAAAAGGTGCCTACATTTTATTGTCGGACCAAGACGATGTTTGGCTACCTGGTAAAGTAAACCAGATGTTTGTTTCCCTGCAATCACATGTCCTGGTAGTTCATGATTGCATGGTCACCGATGAAAAACTGAACGTGCAAGTACCCAGCTTTTTCGCGCAGCATGGCAGTGGTGCGGGCTTCGTCAAAAACTTTATTAGAAACAGCTACCTCGGTTGCTGCATGGGCTTTAGACGCGAATTATTGCACAAAGCCTTGCCTTTTCCGCGACCATTGGGCATGCATGACATTTGGCTTGGATTGGTTGCTGCATTGTGGTTCAAAACTAGCTTCATTTCCGATAAATTGGTACTTTATCGCCGCCACGGGAAGAATGCAAGCTCTACCAGCGATAAAAGCAAATTCGGACTTTTGCAGCAGCTACAGCTGCGGCTAACTTTGGCTCTTCAATTGACTGCTACTATTTTCCGATGAACGCCCTACCCACCATCAGCATCATCACTGTTTGCTATAACAGTCGAGCAACCCTTCCTGACACGCTAAGCTCGGTTGCATCGCAAGTAGGTGTGCAATTACAGCACGTACTGGTAGATGGTGGTTCTACGGATGGCACTGTAGCTTTGATAGAAACTTATGCCCAAGAGCACAGCGAGATCGTTTGGATCAGCGAAAAAGACCAAGGACTATACGATGCCATGAACAAAGGCCTGGCCCGCTGCACTGGAGACATTATAGGCTTGCTCAATGCCGATGATTTTTATTGTCGAAACGATGCGTTAAAGCTGGTGGCCGAGAAATTTGCAGTTGAAAATCCTGATGCGCTATATGCCGACCTCAACTATGTTGATGCACATCACACAGATAGGTTAGTTCGGCGTTGGAAATCCGGGTCGTACCATCACAACAGCTTCTTGTGGGGCTGGATGCCCCCTCATCCGACCTTTTTTGTGCGCAAAGAGATTTACGAGCAGCTCGGTGGTTTTCGTCTCGACATGGGTAGTGCCGCCGATTACGAGCTCATGTTGCGCTTCATTCACAAAAACCAAATCAAACTGGGCTATTTGCCGCAAACCATCATCCACATGCGTGCTGGTGGCGTAAGTAACAAACAGCTCAAAAACCGGATGAAAGCCAATGAAATGGACCGCAAAGCCTGGGAAGTAAATGGCCTAAAGCCCTATTTCTTTACACGTTGGCTGAAACCTCTTCGTAAAATCAAGCAGTTTCTGTAGGCTCAGCAGGCTTTTTGGCTTCCTGCGGAAAATACCTGTTTTGCCAAACCAACAACATGCCTACGCCGGTAGATATAGCCATGTCGGCTACGTTGAATACGGGGCGGAAGAAGACAAAATAATCGCCTCCTTTAAAAGGAATCCAGTCGGGCAGAAAGCCTTCATAAAGCGGGAAGTACAACATATCGACCACCCGGCCATGGAAAAGCGATTCGTAACCGAACAAAACGCCATAAAACACCGAGTCGATGATGTTGCCCAAGGCACCAGCCAAAATGAGCGACAACGACACCAAGGCACCTTTGGGGGTTTCGGGCTTTTTGACCATGCGGCTGAGCATTACACCCAAGAATACGACGGCTGCAATGCGGAAAAGCGTGAGAAACAGTTTGCCGTAATCGCCGCCAAACTCATAACCGAAGGCCATGCCGTTGTTCTCGATGAAATAAATTTGGAAGTATTTGCCCAGCACATTGAAGTGCTCACCCAAAAACATTTGGGTTTTGACCAATAATTTAGAGGCCTGGTCTACCAAAAGAACCAGGCCTATAACGAGCGCGGGAATGAGCGACTTTTTCAAGTAGTAAAGCTTATTGCTTCAATTTGGCTTCCATCGACAAGGTGGCATGCGGAACCGCCATCAAGCGCTCACGTGGAATGAGCTTGCCGGTTTCGCGACAAATGCCATACGTCTTGTTTTCGATGCGTATCAGCGCATTCTCGAGGTGATCGATGAATTTGCGTTGACGCGATGCCAACTGGCTGTAATGCTCCTTGTCCATTGTTACCGAACCTTCTTCGAGCGTTACATAGCTGTTCGAAGTGTCGTCGGTGCCATTGGCATTGGCGGTCATGAGTTGCTCCTGATAGTACTTGAACTCCGAACGTGCGGCTTCAAGCTTCTCGAGGATGAGCTTTTTGAACTCCTGGAGTTCTTCGTCGCTGTAGCGTGTTTTTTCTACTTTGTTTTCCATGGCCTTATCGTTTAACCACAATTCTTAACGTATGCTCGTCGACCTCTATTTCTTGAGGCTCCTCATCAAACGTTTTCACCAACTCCAAATCGGTAGCCAGAATTTCGCCGCAAATATACGCTTTAAACTCACGTACAGCTGCCTTAACAAATTCATCATCTTCCAGCCTAACCGAAATGCGGTCGGTTACTTCAAAGTCGCTGTCTTTCCGCAGCTTTTGGATGCGGTTGACCAACTCTCGGGCAATGCCCTCGTTTTTGAGCTCCTCGGTAACAGTAATGTCGAGCGCTACGGTTAATTTTCCGGCGGAAGCTACTAACCATCCGGGAATATCTTCCGACAAAATGTCCACATCTTCACGGGTGAGGGTGCATAACGTACCTTCAACATCCAACGCCACCCCATTGTTTCGCTCCAAATCGGCTATTTGGGCCTGCGTAAAGCCTGCCAATACCGCAGCAATGCCTTTCATTTGCTTGGGATACCTGGACCCCAAAGTTTTGAAATTGGGCTTGATTTTTTTGGTAATCACCCCACTGCTGTCGGTTAGGAACTCGATTTCCTTCACGTTCACTTCACTCCTGATGAGCTCGGCAACCGCTTCAATTTGGGCTTGCTGCTGCGGGTCGAGCACGGGTACCATGATCTTTTGGAGGGGCTGACGTACGCGGATGTTTTCTTTTTTGCGCAGCGACAATACCATCGAGCAGATGTCTTGCGCCAATTGCATGCGACCCTCCAGCGTTTTGTCTATCAGTTTTGCATCGGCCTTGGGGAAAAGTGCCAGGTGCACCGAATCGGCCGACTGCCTGCCAGTGGTTTCGTTGAGGTCGCGGAACAAACGATCGGCGTAAAAGGGCGCAATGGGCGCCATCAGCTGACTGATTACCTCCAAACAACGGTAAAGCGTTTGGTAGGCAGCCAGTTTGTCGGTGTTGAGTTCACCGCGCCAAAAACGGCGGCGACACAAACGTACATACCAGTTGCTCAGGTGCTCGTCAACAAACTCCTGGATGGCGCGGGCAGCACGGGTAGGCTCGTAACTGGCGTAGGCTCCTTCTACCTCCATGATGAGGCTGTTGAGCAACGAAATCACCCAGCGGTCAATTTCGGGGCGCTCTGCCATGGGCACATCAGCCTGCTCATAGCGGAAAGCATCGATATTGGCGTAGAGGGCAAAGAAGCCGTAGGTGTTGTAAAGCGTACCGAAGAACTTGCGCTGCACTTCCTTCACCCCTTCGAGGTCGAATTTGAGGTTGTCCCAAGGCTGTGAGTTGCTCACCATGTACCAGCGTGTGGCATCGGCGCCGTATTGGTCGAGGGTTTTGAACGGATCGATGGCGTTGCCCAAGCGCTTCGACATTTTGTTGCCCTCTTTGTCGAGCACCAAGCCGTTACTCACCACGGCTTTGAAAGCCACCGAATCGAACAACATCACCGCCAAAGCATGCAAGGTGAAGAACCAACCGCGGGTTTGGTCTACCCCTTCGGCAATGAAGTCGGCCGGAAAAGCCTTGCCACTTTCAATCAAGTCGCGGTTTTCGAAAGGATAGTGCCACTGCGCATAGGGCATAGCACCTGAGTCGAACCAAACGTCGATGAGGTCGCTTTCGCGGTACATAGGCTGACCACTGGGACTCAACAACACAATTTCATCTACTTGCGGGCGGTGCAAATCGGTGATTTCGGCTGGATTGCCAATGCCGGCTGCCCGTGCCTTGTCCATTTCGGCTCGCAGTTCTTCCATAGAGCCGATGCAGATGCTCTCTTGTCCGTCTTGACTGCGCCAAATGGGCAACGGGGTGCCCCAGTAGCGTGAACGGCTGAGGTTCCAATCGACCAGGTTCTCGAGCCAGTTGCCAAAACGACCGGTTCCGGTGCTTTCGGGTTTCCAGTTGATGGTTTTGTTGAGCTCTACCATGCGCTCTTTGTAGGCCGTGGTGCGGATGAACCAGCTGTCGAGCGGGTAGTACAAAATGGGCTTGTCGGTGCGCCAGCAGTGCGGGTAGCTGTGCTCGTACTTCTCTATTTTGAATGCCCGGTTTTCGAGCTTCAGTTTGAGGGTGATGAGCTCGTCGACGCTCAGGTATTTGCTCAGGTTAGGAATGATGGCCTTGAGCTTTTCTTGCTGCAGGGCCAAAACCTCGGCCTTTTCTTCGTCGCTGAGGTAGGCTTCTTTTACAAACATGCCTGCCAGCGGGAAGGTGGCATCGTTTACGGCATCCACAAAGCGACCACGGCGATCAACCAGCGTCAAACTGCCGATGCCGTTTTGCTTGGCCACGCGGAAGTCGTCGGCACCAAAGCTGGGGGCGATGTGCACGATGCCCGTACCGTCTTCGGTGGTTACAAAATCGCCCAGCACCACACGGAAAGCATCGCCATCTTCGGGTTGAGCGTAAGGCAAAAGTTGTTCGTAGCGGAGGCCATCGAGGGCAGCGCCTTTGAATTGGCCCAATAAACGGTAAGGAACTTGTTTTTGTCCTGCTTCGTAGCCCTCTAAAGGCAATTCGGCCTGATCGGGTTTGAAGTACTTGCCCAGCAAGGCTTCGGCCAAGATGAGGGTAACAGGCAGGTGGGTGTAGGGGTTAAAGGTGCGAACGAGCACGTAATCTACCTTTTCACCCACCGCCAAAGCCGTATTCGAAGGCAGGGTCCATGGTGTAGTCGTCCATGCCAAAAAGAAGAGGTCGGTATCGATTTCTTTCCCAACCAAACTTTGAACCTTGAACTTTGAACTTTCCTCTGCTTTGAATTGTGCTACCGCGCTGGTGTCTTTCACCTCGCGGTAAGTACCCGGCTGGTTGAGTTCGTGCGAGCTGAGTCCAGTGCCTGCAGCCGGCGAAAAAGGCTGGATGGTGTAGCCCTTGTACAGCAAATCTTTTTCGTGCAGCCTTTTGAGCAAGGACCAAATGGTTTCGATGTATTCGTTTTTGTAGGTAACGTAGGGGTCTTTTAGGTCAACCCAGTAGCCCATCTGCTCGGTAAGGGTTTCCCAAAGGCCGGTGAACTCCATCACATCCTGGCGGCAAAGGCGGTTGTACTCTTCTACGCTGATTTTTTTGCCGATGTCGTCTTTGGTGATGCCGAGCTTCTTCTCCACCTGCAATTCAATGGGCAAGCCGTGGGTATCCCAGCCGCTTTTGCGCTTCACCTGCTTGCCTTGCATGGTTTGGAAGCGGCAAAATATGTCCTTGATGGCACGGGCCATAACGTGGTGGATACCGGGAATGCCGTTGGCCGAAGGGGGACCTTCGTAAAACACAAAGGCCGGGGCGCCTTCGCGCTCGCTGATGCTGCGTTCGAAGATGCCTTCTTTTTTCCACCAGGCGGCAATGTCGCGGTTAACGGCGGTAAGGTCGAGCTGCTTGTATTCGGGATATGTCTTAGCCATGGGCTTGTGCTGATTCAATTTTTTGTTGACGGATTTTATCGCGGCGGTCGAACGACAAGATGAGCGCTGGCAGCAACAGCAAATTGCTGAGCATGGCCACCAGCAGGGTGCCGCTGGTCATGAGGCCCAATGCTACTGTACCGCCAAACGAGCTGGCGCCAAAAATAATGAAGCCGAAGAACAGGATGATGGAGGTGTAAATCATGCTCGGACCGGTTTCGCGCAGGGCTACCACCACGGTTTTGGGTATGTCCCAATTGTGGCGCAACAATTCTTGGCGGTATTTGGTGAGAAAGTGTATGCTGTCGTCGACGGCAATGCCAAAGGCAATGCTGAAAATAAGCACTGTACTGGGCTTTAAAGGAACACCCAAATAGCCCATCACACCCGCCGTAACGATTAGTGGAAACAAATTAGGCACGATGCTGATGACGATGATTTTCCATGATTTGAACATGGTGGCCATGATGAGGCTAATGAGCACAAAGGCCAAGCCCAAACTGCTTACCAGTGAATTGATTAAATAAGTATTTCCTTTCAAAAAAATAAGACTGGTGCCGGTGTATTGCACCTTGTTGTTGGTGCCTTCCATCACTTTGGTCACCTCAGGTTTCACTTCATCGAAAATGCGGCGCATTTCAATTGTACCCACATCGGCCATATTCAGGCTGATGCGAATTACTTGGCGCAAAGAATCGGTGAGTGCGTTCAATGCCTTGCTGCTGCCATCACCCCTTGTTCGTAGCAAATAGGGCAGCACGAAGTTGCGTTCCTGGCTGTTTGGTAAGCGGAAAAACGACGTGTCTCCACCAAAATAGGCTTGATTGGCTCCCTTCACCAATTGCACCACCGAAAGTGGTTGGGCAAACTCGGGCCGCTCGCTGAAAATGGCTTGTACGGCATCGGCTTTGGCTAGCTGTGCTGCTGACTGTGCGCCACCTTTTCGACCGGTATCGATGAGAATTTCGAAAGGCATTACCCCGGTGAAGTGTTTTTCAAAAAAAAGCAAATCGGTATACACCTTGTCTTCATGGGGCAAATCGTCGACAATAAAGCTCAGCGCTTGTAAGCGCAAAGCACCTACCCCAGCCAGTAATGCCATTGCAATCACCACCGTGTAAATGGCATTTCGATATCCACTCACCACATACACCAATGCCGATACAATGCCAGATACCCGTTTGTTGTCTAAATGCCGCAGTTGCTGGTGTTCAGGACTGGGTAAATAGGCAAATACAGCTGGAATGAGGATGATACTGGCTACAAAAACCAGCATGATGCTGGTGGCCACCACAATGCCAAACTCCTTCAAAATCACGCTGTCGGTTAGGGCAAAAACCCCAAAACCAATGGCTGTAGTGGCATTGGTGATCAGCGTGGCAATGCCTATTCGTTCAACTATCCGGCTCAGGGCTTTAACTTTGTTGCTGTGTTTGCGGTATTCGTCGTGGTACTTATTCAGCAGGTACACACAATTGGGCACCCCAATCACCACTATGAGTGCCGGAATGAGCCCGCTTAAAATGGTGATTTTGTAACCGAGTAAGTGGATGAGCCCCATGGCCCAGGTGGCGCCTATGACCACCACCAGTATGGGAAAAAAAACGGCATAAAACGACCTGAAGAACAGGAAGAGTACAATGCCCGTCACCAAAACCGCCAACACACTAAACAGCTTGAGTTCGTTGGCTACTTTGGTGCTGAAAATGGTTCTTACGTAGGGCAAACCCGAATAATGCACTTGTACATCGTTTTGAACGGCAAAGGCATCCATGATGCGGGTAACCGATTGTACGGCTTCAATCCGATCTTCGGTATTCAGCACCTTGGCATCAAAAGTAACAGCCATGAGGGTGGTGTTCGTCTCGGGATTGAGCAAAATACCCCCGTAAAGCTTGTTGTTGCGCAAAGCGGTTTCAATTTGATGGAGGTCATCCTGATTTTGCGGCAACTCAGGTACAATCGGCCGAAAATCGAATTTGCGCGCTTCTTGGTTCTTTTCGATTTGCGGTATATTGGCAATGCTGATGGCGTTGGCGGTGAGTGGTAATGCCTTTACCTTTTCGGTTACTTTGACCCACTCATTGAAAAACTCCAACTCAAACAGGCGATCGGTTTGCACCCCTACCACCATCACATTGCCGTCGATGCCAAAGGTTTTCTGAAAATCCTGATAAATCTTGAGATCCGGATCGTTTTCCGGAATGAGCCGGTTACCGTCGTATGACATGCGCACCTGTGAGGCTTGCCAAGCCATGAAGGCTGTAGCGAGGGCCAATACCACCAGCAGGGCGGCGCGGTTACGCAGAATAAAACGGGCTAGGAATGTCCACATACGCAAAAAATCCCACAAAGGTAGGCAAAAAACCGCGCGTTTGGACTGACTTTCGGCCGGTGTTTGAAGCTTCGAAAGCTTTCAAGCAGCCAGCATGCTATGGCATTTCGCTACTTGACTTTCAATCTACCGGTGAGCCACTGGAAATACATCACAAAATCGCTGGCCAAACTCCACAAAGGATATTGAAAGGTGGCGGGTTTGTTCTTCTCCACAAAAAAGTGGCCCACCCAAGCAAATCCGTACCCCATGATGGGTAAGAGGGCAAAGTAGTACCATTTACCCCGCACCAAGCCAGTAAGCAGCAGCACAAAAAACAGGCTGGTGCCCACATAATGCAAAGCCCTGGTGGCAGGTTTGCTGTGCTCGCTCAAGTAATAAGGATAAAATTCCTTGAAGGTTTGGATGCGGTTCATAGACAAGAGGTTTGCAAAGCAAGTTAGTGGAGTGCGTTCATTCATGCAAGCTTGTAAACCAGTGCGTACGACGCAAGTCCTTTTTGACGCATTGCAGATTTAAGCTGGACGGGCTTTTTTTACAAAACGTTCATTGGGACTAACCACTTTTTTGACCACTGAAACCAAACCCTCGACAAAGCTGCTATCAGCGGTAGTTATTTTTCAATGCCCGAATATTTTTTGTAAATGGCTCTATAGCCAAACATCCGCCCAATGGGCCCAACCACATTCATTAAGAACTGCTGTATTCCCTGCGGGATGCTGGCAAGGTAGCTTTTGCTATCCAGGTATTTTAAGGTTACCAATTCCTGCATTAAGCCTGCTTTGCCATTGGGCATTTTTCCATCAATGGTCAGCCCTATAATGTTTTCTAACAGGTAGTCAAAGTCTAAGGCAGGGGTAACAGACTGGATAAAAACAACGGGTTCGTTATTGGTATTGTAGTGGTTGTGTGGTTTGTTTATCGGAAGCGTCAGTTTTTCTCCCTTTGAAAGAACTTGTGTCTTGCCGTCGAGCAGTATGGTTAAATCACCCGAAAGAACTTCAAATTGTTCTTCTTGCAAAGCATGGTAATGATCGGGAACCAGCTTTCCCTTTGATTTAAGCGTCATTTTTATGGTAACCCTTTGTCCATTGGTGTCCTTGGCTGTTTCTAAAAATTCATAGATGTCTCCAGAATCTGGATTGGTCAAAATTTGTCCTTTTGTTGGCATGGCTTTTATTTCTCGGGTTAATTATTCGGATCTTATTTTGCAGCATAAAGCACTACCTATTTGCTATACGCAACCTATACTCCTTACCAAAAAACCGCTTTTTGAACCACAACGCAAAAGCAGGGTCTACAAAGTCATAGCGCGTTGAGCGCGTGCCTGTTTTTAGCTCGCTTTCCTCTATAAAATCGTTGGTAATAAAGTGCCGCTTGTTTTTGGTCACATTGTTGGGGGTGCCAAGCGCGTAATGGCGCATTACCTCCACCGAACTCAATTGACTTTCGCCCTTGGCTATGGCACGTAACAAATTCAACTGGGTGGTGCTCATTACTTCAATTTCGCGCTGGTAAAGCGGACTGTTTGCCTGAATCAACTCGTCGAGTGCGGCATTAAACAGCTCCACATCGGCCTCTGCTTGGGTGCGGCTCCACAAGTAATGCGCCAATTGCTGCACGTACCAGGCATGATTTTGCATCAAGCGGGTGAGGGTCAATGCCAAATCGGACGAAATGCGCTTGTGCGTGTGCTCAAAGCCACTTACAATGTAATTTACCCAATGGTGTTCGGCAATTTTGGGGAGGGTCATGAGATCGCCAAAACGGTAAAAAGGCCTGGAGGGATGGTTGAACAATTCAGCCATCAATTGGCGTTTGCTGCCGTACAAACAATAACTCACCCGCTTTTGCCGCTGCCAGCAAGCGCGCATTTTTTTTTCCAAACTCGCAAAACTGCTAAAGGTGGCGAGGTTTTGAAATTCGTCGATGCAAATGATGAATCGGCAATTTTTGTCCTCGGCAATGAGTTCGGGTAAATTCAAAAGTTCGTCGGTGTGTTGCTCCAAATCGCTCCATTCAAAGCCAATGTGAAAATCGTGGAAAGGCTCGTTGCCTACCGATAATTTAGGAACCAGTCGCTTGAAGAATTTTTTTCCCGCCTCCATCCATTCTTCCCAGCGATTGCTTGAGGCTTTGATCAGCTCGCGGGCAAACAACTGTAAAAATTCGGTTTCGTTCGCCGCCGCAAACAAATCAATGTGCACGATTTTGACGGCTGCTTCTTCCTGTTTGATTTGTTCAAGGGTTTTTTCTACCAACGACGATTTTCCCCAGCGGCGTGGTGCCAATAAAATGGTATTGATACCTCCCAACAAATTGCTTTTTAATCGCGCCAACTCCTGCTCGCGGTCAATGAAGGTCTGATCGCTCACCGTAAATCCGTACCGAAAAGGGACTCTTGCCATCAAATACCATTTGGATGAGCACCGAAAATATGATTTTTAGCGGGTCAGGCCAAATGATACCAAATGGTTTTATACTTTATAGTATAATTTTTCGATTATTAGATTTATACCAAATAGTATTATACCATCTGGTATATTGTTTTAAGAAGAATAACCAACAATCAGTCAAAAAGCCTATTTTGTCATTCAAAACCTCGTTATGAACAAACTTTTCATGCTGCTGCTGGGCCTGTGCAGCCTCTCGGTGAATGCCCAAAACGACAAAGCCGCCTCCAAAGCCAAAATCGAGTGGCCCGCACCGGTAAGCACCAAGCACAGCATCACCATCAACGGACAAAAAATAAACTTTACGGCTACGGCAGGCCATCAAAGCCAGGTGAACGACAAGGGCGAAAAAATTGCCGAGATCTTCTTCATCGCCTACCACCGCGAGGGAGCCGATGCCGGCATACGCCCCATTACCTTCAGCTTCAACGGCGGTCCAGGCTCCAGCTCGGTGTGGCTTCACATGGGCGCACTCGGCCCCAAACGCATTGTAATGACCGAAGATGGGGGCGCCACCCGGCCACCCTACGGCCTTACCGACAATGCCTACAGCTGGCTGGCATTTACCGATTTGGTCTTCATCGATCCGGTAGAAACGGGCTACAGTCGTCCAGCCGAGGGCACCGACAAAAAAGAATTCACCGGCTACAGCGAAGATTTGCGCTCGGTAGGCGATTTCATTTACAAATATGTGAGCACCCAAAACCGCTGGCAATCGCCCAAATTTCTGGTGGGCGAAAGTTATGGCACCACCCGGGCAGCAGGCCTATCGGGCTACTTACAAGACCGTCACGGCATGTACCTCAACGGCATTGTACTGGTGTCGGCCGTGCTCAACTTCCAAACCATTCGTCCGGCTGCGGGCAACGACCTCCCCTACCCACTCATTTTGCCCAGCTTTGCCGCCTCGGCTTGGTACCACGGCTTGTTAAACAAAACCCGCTTCCCCGATTTGAACAGCACACTCCGCGCTGCCGAAAATTTTGCCCTGGGCGAATACAACAGCCTGCTCATGAAAGGCGATAAACTTACGGCCGAGGAAGAAAAACGGTTGAGCAGCGAATTGTCGGCCCTCACCGGCTTGTCACCCAGCTTTCTCAAAGGCTACCACTACCGGGTAAGCACCCAAGAGTTTACCAAGGAGCTGTTGCGTTCGAAAGGCGAAACCGTGGGCCGGTTCGATGCTACGATCAAAGGCATCGACCGCAAAGACGGTGGCGAAAGCTACGAATACGACCCCAGTTACAACCTCAGCATTTACGGTCCATATACTTCTGCCATCAACCACCACCTGCGGGCCACGCTGCAGTATCCTTATCCCGATCAGGTGTACGAAATACTCACCGGCAAGGTACAGCCCTGGAATTACGGCGAGGCCACCAACCGCTACCTCGACAATTCGGGCGTTTTGGCTGCCTCTATACACAAAAACCCCAACCTGCAGGTGCTTATTTGCAACGGCTATTACGATTTGGCTACACCTTATTTTGCCACCGATTACACGCTTAACCACATGTTTGTGCGGCCCGAATTGCGCAAGCAGCTGCAAATGAAATACTACGAAGGGGGTCACATGATGTACACCCGCGAGCGCGACCTCAGGACCTTCACCAACGACGTAAAAAGCTTTTACGAAAATGTACTGAAGTAAGGCCCGTAACCGAATATCCCCTTCAAGCCGCAGGCTTTTCACCGCGGCTCCGCGGTTTTTAAATGTCTACCATTGGGCAATCCGTACTTCAGCAAAAAAGCCGCCCCTTAGCAGGAGCGGCTTTTTTTGGCTTGCCTTACAGCTTAAAGCGCAGCCTCGTAGCGGCGGCTCACTTCAGCCCAGTTCACCACGCTCCAGAAAGCGTTGATGTAGTCGGGACGGCGGTTCTGGTAGTGCAGGTAGTAAGCATGTTCCCAAACATCGAGGCCCAAAATGGGGGTGCCATTGCAATCGGTCACCACATCCATCAAAGGATTGTCTTGGTTAGGGGTGCTGCAAACTTTCAGCTTGCCATTTTCAACACACAACCAAGCCCAGCCCGAACCAAAACGGGTAGCGCCAGCTTTGGCGAACTCTTCTTTGAAAGCCGTGAAAGACCCAAAAGTATGGTTGATAGCATCGGCCAATTTGCCGGTAGGCTCGCCGCCCCCGTTCGGACCCATGATGCTCCAGAAAAGACTGTGGTTGTAATGACCACCGCCATTGTTGCGCACAGCAGCTGGCAATTTGCTGATATTGGCCATCAATTCTTCGAGCGATTTTCCTTCGTTTTCGGTACCAGCAATGGCTGCATTCAGGTTGTTTACGTAAGCCGCGTGGTGTTTGCCATGGTGAATTTCCATGGTAGCGGTGTCGATATGCGGTTCGAGCGCGTTGTGCGCATACGGAAGTGCAGGTAATTCAAATGCCATTTTTAATTGTTTAAAAGTTGGAATGCAAAATTAGTGTAATTCATCAACACCCGTGGTTAAGAAAGCGTTTCGCTCTTTCGAAAAAAATCAAAATAGCTGCCTTTAAACTACGTCCAATCCTGCAGGTCAGAGCTGCATAAAACAGAAAAAATGAAGACATGGATGATCACCGGCCTGCTATTACTTGGCGCAATGGCAGCTCAAGCCCAAGCACCGCAAGCGAACAAAACTGCCGAAGAACGTGCAGCCCTCAAAGCTCAAAAAATCGCTGAGCGTTATACCCTCACCACCGACCAGCAAAAGCAGCTGGAAGAGGTGCTTGTAAAGACCGAAAAACAAATTACCGACAAACAAGCCCTCGCCCGCAAGGCCAATGAAGAGGCCCAAGTAGCACGGGTAGAACAGGACAAAGCCATTGAAGCAATCCTTACGCCAGAGCAGCAAAAAGCCTATGAAGCCGATAAATGGAAGCTCAAAGAGCGCCAAAGCAATAAAAGGAGGAGCCGCACTGCGCAGTACGACGCCCGCCCCAGCCGCAGTTTGCCCTGAAATACCAGACCCCTGGCGGTTGATGAAAGTCGAAGCTTGGTTAACCTGACACGACCTGCTTACCAAGCTTCGGCGCTTTTAGAACAAAAGTAACTTTGACAATAGGCAATCAAAGACTATCAATACAGCATCAATGCTTGTCTCATTGAGTCCATCGACGTACATTAGAGATGGAATTGACTGATATCACGCAGCCTGCGATGGCATCAGCTCAGAATTTTTAGACTCATGGTTTTGAAAAAAAATTTAGCCCTCAGTGAAACGGGCTTCTTGTTTAATCCGGGCAACGGCGATTCCTTTTCGCTCAATCCCATTGCCCTCGAAGTGGTAGAAATGCTCAAAGCCGGCAAAGACGAAGCGGCCATCCACGCAGCGCTATTGACAGCATATGCCGTAGATGCCGATACGCTCGAAAAAGACCTCTACGACTTCCTTAACCGCCTGCGTCAATACAAATTGCTGCATGAAGCCTAAGTTGACCATTGCTGTCAGTGGCCTCAATGCCATCGACAGTCCGGGACCCGGTATACCCGTCATTCGCGCCTTAAAAGAGAGTGAAAAATACGACATCCGCATTGTTGGACTGAGCTACGAAGCCCTCGAACCAGGCTTGTATATGCGCGATTTGGTGGCAGTAAGTTATCAAATTCCCCTACCAGCAGCTGGTCAACAAATGCTATTTGATCGCCTGGCTTGGATTCACCAGCAGGAAAAGCTCGACTTTATCATCCCCAATTTTGATGCTGAGTTGTTTCACTTTATAAAGCTGGAGAAAAGACTGAAAAGTGAGCTGGGTATCAGCATGTGTTTGCCAAGTGAAAGTCAGTTTGAAGCCCGACAAAAAGCGCAGTTACATGCTTTTGGCAAAGCACATGGCATAAAAGTACCGAAAGACAGTTTGGTCCTAAAACCAGCCGACATTGCCAAATTGCGCGAAGACTTTAGCTACCCACTGGTAATCAAGGGCAAGTATTACGAAGCCAGCATTGTGTACAACGAAGAGCAAGCCTTGTCGGCCTACTATAAAATCAGCGCCAAATGGGGCTTGCCCATCATTGCGCAGGAATACGTAAAAGGCTCGGAAGTGAATGTCACCGCTTTGGGTGATGGCCAAGGCAATACCATTGGGGCGGTACCCATGCGCAAGCTGTACATTACCGACAAGGGCAAAGCCTGGGCAGGCATCACGCTCGACGATGACAACCTGCTTGACATGACCCGCAAGCTCATTGCCGCCACCCAATGGAAAGGCGGTTTGGAGCTCGAAATCATCCGAACAGAGGATGAGGAATATTACCTGCTTGAAATCAATCCGCGTTTCCCGGCTTGGGTGTACTTAGCACAAGGGGCCGGACAAAATCATCCCGAAGCGCTGGTAGCCATTGGCTTGGGCGAAAAGGTGGCTCCTTTTACCGACTATCAAGTGGGAAAGCTCTTTGTGCGTTACAGCTGGGATATGATTGTAGACCTACAAGACTTCCAGAAAATTTCTACAACAGGCATTCTTTAATCGAAACCGATGAAAAAGACATACGAACGTCCGATAATTACTCCACTGCACTCGGGTTTGATGAACAAATTTGGCACCCGTCGCAATTTTGAACCCATGACCCACATTGACGGGGTATCGGTGCAATCGCTACTAAGCACCTATGGCAGTCCACTTTTTGTATTCAGCGAGCGCACCATCCGCGAAACTTACCGCGACGCTGTGCGGGCCTTTTCGACCCGTTACCCCAAGGTACAATTCGCCTGGAGCTATAAAACCAATTACCTCAATGCCATTTGTCAGGTTTTTCACAGCGAAGGCGCGTGGGGCGAAGTGGTTTCGGGCATGGAATACCAAAAGGCCCTGCAAAATGGCGTGCCACCTGCGCGCATTTTGTTCAATGGTCCCGATAAAACCAACGAAGAATTGCGTTTGGCAGCCGAAAACGACTCGCCCATTCACATCGACCACCTCGATGAATTATACCGACTCATTGAAATTGCCCGCGAGCTTGGTAAGCGACCCAAAGTAGCAATCAGGGTAAATATGGATACTGGGGTTTACCCCATTTGGGACCGATTTGGCTTCAACTATGAAAATGGAAGTGCTTGGGATGCCATCAACAAAATCATTTTAACAGACACGCTCGATTTAGTAGGCCTTCATTGTCACATTGGCACCTTTATGCTCAGCACCCAAGCCTACTCCATTGCCACCACCAAAATGTGTGATTTGGCAAGAGGGGTTCAGGCCAAATACGGCAAAAAAATAGCATACATCGACATGGGTGGCGGTTTTGCTTCAAAAAACACCCTCAAAGGCAGCTACATGCCGGGAGCTGATACCAGTCCGAGTTTCGACGATTATGCCGAAGCCATCTGTACTGCCCTGCTCAATGCTGGCTTTGACCCCGATGCTTTGCCACTGTTGGTATTGGAGTCGGGACGTGCCCTTATTGACGACGCAGGCTATTTGCTAGGATCGGTATTGGCTAACAAGCGCTTGTCGGACGGACGGCGAGCCACCATCCTCGATTTTGGCGTAAACGTACTCTTTACTGCCTTTTGGTATGACCACGACGTATACCCTGCACAGCCGTTTGGGGCCCATACCGAAGAATCGGTGGTGTATGGGCCATTGTGCATGAACATTGACGTAGTACGCGACAATGTTTCGTTGCCCCCCATGCAAGCGGGCGACCAGTTGGTAGTATGTCGGGTGGGTGCTTACAACATCACCCAAAGCATGCAGTTCATCAGTTTGCGTCCGGCTGTGGTACTCATCGACGAGCGCGGCCAAACGCACCTCATCCGAAAGCGTGAAACTTTACAGACGGTTGAAATGGACGAAGCCATGCCTGCATACCTCCAGCCATCGAATTGAATTGGGGCATGCGCGGTCGGGAACACTTACGCGAATGGTGGCAGGGCATCCTAAACAGTTACGGACAAATACTGTTTGTTGACCGGCCAGGCTACAGCCGTTGGTTGATGCTCATAACTTTTTTCTATCCACTGATGGGTTTCAGCGGATTGTATGCCGTATTGGTGGCCCATGGTTGTGCGCGTTTGTTAGGTTTCGACCGGCAGCTGATTCGATCGGGCTTTTTAGGCTACAATGCACTCATGACCGGCTTGGTGCTGGGCAGTTATTTTCAATGGACGCCGGCCTTGTGGGTGATACTTACCTTGGCTTCTTTGCTTACATTGTTTATAACCCTGTGGTTCCGCAAAGTACTTTACGACCAAAATCTACCCTTTTTAAGTCTTCCTTTTTTAGCTGCCATTTGGCTCATGCTGTTGAGTGTTCGTAGTTACAAAGCCTTATCGCTCAGCGATGCAGGCATTTACACCTACAACGAATTGGCCCATTGGGGAGGGATTGAGTTGGTACGTTGGTACGAATGGCTGCAATCGTTGCACATCCCTGGTTTTTGGGATGTATTCTTCCGCTCGATGGGGGCCATTTTTTTCCAATACAACCTTTTGGCTGGCCTGGTAATTACCCTGGTGCTACTGCTGCACTCGCGCATTGCTACGGTGTATGCGCTATTGGGCTTTGTAACGGGCTATTACTTCTACCGGTTTGTAGACGGCAATTTTACAGAGCTCCATTACAGCTTTATTGGATTCAATTTTATTCTCACCAGCATTGCTTTGGGCAGCTTTTTTTTGGTTCCCGGCTTTTCGGCCTTGGTGGTGAGCCTCCTGGCGGTGCCCATGACTGCTGTATTGATCAGTGCATTTTCGGGGCTCTTTTTCAGTGTGCAATTGCCTTTGTACTCCATGCCTTTCAACCTGGTGGTACTCATGCTCATTGTAGTGATGCGTCAGCGATGGCAGGCCAATGGCCCTCAATTGGTGATCGACCAGCAAGGCCGTCCCGAAAAAAACCTTTACAGCTTTCAAAACCGCAAAATCCGCTTTCGTCACCTGCATTGGTTACCCATTCATTTGCCATTTTATGGGCAATGGAGGGTGAGTCAGGGACATGCTGGCAGCATCACGCACCGAGAAAACTATGCTTGGGCCTGGGATTTTGACTTGGTAGATGGGAACGGCAAAACTTACCGGGGCGAAGGCTTGCAGCTAAGCGACTATTACTGTTACGATAAGCCCGTACTTGCACCCGCCGATGGTTGGGTGGTGCAGTTGGTGGATGACGTTCCCGACAACGACATTGGGCTATCGAACCTCGACCACAATTGGGGCAACACCATCATTATCAAACATGCCGAAGGTTTGTTCAGCAAGCTCAGCCACTTGAAAGCCGGCAGTTTTCAAGTGAAATTAGGTGATTTTGTGCGCATTGGAGAGGTTTTAGCCCGATGTGGCAGCAGTGGTCGTTCGCCTGAGCCGCATTTGCACTTTCAGCTTCAAAGTACCGCCTATGTTGATGCACCTACGCTTTGGTACCCCATTGCACAGTACCAGCAAAGCACGGCCGATGGACAAACTCAGTTGATGCATTTCAGTATTCCTTCCGAAGGCAGTTTGGTAAGCAGTATAGAAACAGTGAGTATTGCCCGCGATGCCTTCCGTTGGGAGCCCGGCCAACTAGTAAAAGGCATGGCTCAACGCAGCGAGGGCAGCGAAGTTGCATTCAATTGGGTTTGTGGCATCGATATGAGTAATACGCGCTATTTGTACTGTTCCCAAACCAACAGCACCCTTTGGTACATTGCAGGTGAAACCAATTTAATGTGCACTACTTTTAGGGGCGATGAGCAATCGGCACTTTTCGCATTTTACATTGCCTGCCAGCAGTTGGAGTTGGCCCATTTACCCAATGAATGGGTATTCGACGAACCCGAATTACCCAGTCTGCTAGGTGGTCCATGGCTTTGGCTGCAAGACCTCATGGCACCCTTTTTCAGGTTCTTGCATCCCGTGTACAAGAGCAACAGCCAAATCAGCCGACAAGGAATAGCGGGAGCCGAGGCCCTCGACATTCAGTTTGAAGTTTGGGTGCAAGCGGGATTGCGCAAGCCAGTAACACGGGTAAGGCGGCCAAAACCAGCTTCGCTTCCCAATTTTAGCGGACAAATTCACTTGGCTCAAAGCAAGCCTGGAAACCCAATATTACAGCATATTCAATTCGAAAACCACCCTCAATGGCACGTATTGCGTTTTTTACCATCCTCCTGAGCCTATCGGCTATAGGTGCACGTGCGCAAGCCTGGTTGGCAAGCGATAGTGTTGGGTGGGTGTTGTACTTAAATGCCAATTGGCATGGGGTGCGACAAAACAGCCTCGATGCCATGCGTGCTGGCCACCATGCCTATCCCTTTATTTGGCGTCTGGCAGTGGCTGAATTAGAGTTGGGTTACTGGCGTCAAGCCGAAAAACACTTTCGCCAAGCCATAGCCATGAATGCCGATGACCCTACTGCTCCGGCATTATTGGCTTTCTTATTGCGAAAAACGGGTAGAGAAGAAGAGGCCGGTAGGTATGCCAAACAGCCTTTTCGGTTGTCGGCAGGTATCGATGCCGGTTGGAAACACGCCAACAACGATTCTTTAGGAACCCTCAGCTATCAAGGAGCCTACGCCCGGCATTCGCTGCACCGTTCTGCCAGCCTCACACACGCTTTCAGTCAATTGCAACAAAGGCTGTATTGGGGCGACTTCAACCAATGGCAATACTATGTGGCTTACCGGCAAGGCTTCAAAGCAGGTTGGTTGCTCACGGCTGGCGCACATGTATTGCGATTTTCGGGCAACATATTGTTCGACAGCTCGCAATTTAACAATGGGGGCGAAGTGTATGCTGTAGAATTACGGAAGCAACTTGGCATCCTATCATTGAGCCCGCAATATTCAATGGCCACGCTTTATGGTCGCCAACAACAGCAATGGGGGGTACGCGTAAGTCTCCATGCAGGCAAATTTGCTGCTTGGCGCTACGACCTCAACCCCATGTTCAACCGCGATAGCAGCACTTCAGCTCGGGCATTTTCACAAGCACTGCATTGGTTTCCAACGGCACGATGGCATTTTGCACTGAACCACTACTGGGGAAATGGTTACAACTTTCAAGAACAAGCCGGTTTTTTGGTGAACAATGGCATCAATCTCACCCGCAATCGGCTGGGTGCCTTTGCTTCTTTCAACATTTCACCCCGCTGGCAAGCTTTTGTGTTTTGGCAACAAGAAACCGGAACAGAACGATTTTTTAATTTCGATTATCGCTACCAAGGCTTATTTGGTGGCATAAAATTTCAACCATGAAGCAGCTTTTTTGTCTACTCCTCTTCGCAAGCATGACCACCGCCCACGTGGTGGCTCAAGACCTTCAACTAGCCTTTTCCAATTCCCATGCTGCCGAGTTGCGCGGCGATTATAAAGGAGCCATTGCCGCTTTAACTGCCACCAAAGACAACAGTTACCTGGTACAATTACGCTTGGGCTACCTGCATTACCAAGCCAATTCGGCAACCGAGGCCATGAATCACTATCAACTGGCCATCAGGCAACGACCCTTCGCCATCGAACCCCGCTTGGGCATGGCCAATGCTGCCGCCTTGGCCAACAATTGGGCCCAGGTTCAAGCACAGTATGAAGCCATCCTGAAAATCGACCCCAACCAAACCTATATCAATTACCAGTTGGGCATGATATACTACAATAAAAAGGACTACGCCAAAGCACTGCGTCACTTCGAAAAAGTAGTGAATTTGTATCCCGGCGATTACGATGGCAGTATCATGCTCGGCTGGACCCACTTACGCATGGGTAAACTCAAAGAAGCCAAGGTGCTTTTCCAACAAGTACTCTTGCTCAGACCCAACAACGCTTCCGCCCTCGAAGGGCTGTCGCTCATCAAATAAGCCCGTCAAGAGCAACCCGCCTTTTAATGCAATTAAGTTTTCGAAATTATTTTTTAGACTAATCTAAATTCAATAGGTTTGCACCATGAAAAAGGTGTGGACCGTCGTGTTGTTGATTACATTGGCGCTTACTGCCCAGGCCCAAAAACCAGTGGTAGTGGCTACCACCAGTTTTTTGGCCGACATCACCCAAGCATTGGCCGGCGATGCGGTCGATGTACGTTCGCTGCTGCCCTTGGGTGCCGATCCGCACATTTACGAGGCCGTGCCCGGCGATGCGCTGTTGTTGGCGAAAGCCGATTTGATTGTAGAAAACGGGCTTAACCTCGAAGGCTGGCTCAGCGAACTCATTGCCCAAGCGGGCAAAGATGCCAAGCGCGTGATTGCCACACAAGGCATCACGCCTATCGGAAGCGCAGAACACGCCGGTAGCTACGATCCGCATGCCTGGATGGACCCGCTGTTAGGTAGGCAATACGCCCAAAACATCAGTTTGGCCTTGCAGCAATTGGTGCCAGCACAAGCGGCTTACCTGCAAGCGCGTTTGGCCCGTTACGACAGCCTCCTACTGGCCACCCACCAACAAATTGAACAATTGTTGGCAGGCATTCAGGCCAAACGCCGCGTGATTGCCACCACGCACGATGCTTTTCGCTACTTCGGTAAACGCTACAACCTGGATGTGGTATCGGTTTTGGGCACCACCACCGATGCCGAAGTGCGTACCGCCGATTTGCAGGCCCTCATCAACACCATCGAAAGCCGTCAGCTGCCCGCTATTTTTGTGGAGAGCACCATCAACCCCAAATTGCTGCAGCAGGTGGCCGAAGATGCTGGCATCCGCATCGGCGGCAGCATGTATGCCGACAGCATGGGCCCTGAAGGCAGCGGTGCCGATACCTACCTGCGCATGCTGCTGTACAATGCCCGCATTTTGGCTGAAGGATTAGGAGGCGAAGCCACCAACAGCCAAAAGCGACTCGATTTGATTCTCTTGGCAGTGATTGCTGCCTTTTTTCTCGCCGCCTTTGCCTGGCTGGCTTTGCGCATACAGCGACCCAAATCGAGCGAATTGCCAACGGCTGCCGCACTCGAAGTAAGCAGCCTCACTGTGGCTTACGACAACAAAGTGGTTTTGAACCATTTCGATTTGCAATTGGCACCCGGCAAATTGTACGGCCTGCTTGGTCCGAACGGCTCGGGCAAAAGCACGCTCTTCAAAAGCATTTTGGGCTTGGTGGAGACCGACCGTTCGCATATCCGTCTGGGGGGGCAACCCATCACCGATTTGCATACGCATTTGGCTTATGTGCCGCAGAAAGAAGAAATCGACTGGAGTTTTCCGGCCACGGTGTACGATGTGGTACTGATGGGTCGCTACCCGCACCGCCGTCCGTTTGAAAGCATTTCGGCTGCCGACCACCAATTGGTGCTTGACCAACTGCGCGCGCTCGACATCGAACATTTGCGCAACAAACAAATAGGCGAGTTATCGGGCGGACAACAACAGCGGGTATTCATAGCCCGGGCATTGGCACAAGAGGCGCATTGGTATTTCCTCGACGAACCCTTTGTAGGGGTAGATATTACCACCGAAGAAAAAATCATGGCCATTTTGCGGCAAAAAGTGGCCAAAGGTGCAACAGTGGTCATGATCCACCACGATTTGTCGAAAGCCACCGCCTACTTCGATGCCGTGGTGCTCATCAACCGCCGTTTGGTGGCATTTGGTCCACCCGCCGAAGTGGTCACCGAAGCCAATATTTTGGCCGCTTTCAGTGGCACCCAACCTTTGTACGACCAAGCCGAACAATTCAACCTCCGCCAATGAACGCCATCGACCAATTGCAAGAAGTATTCGGATATGCCTATGCCCAACGTGCCTTGCTGGCCTCGGTACTGGTGGGCATTACTTGTGGTCTTTTGGGCGTATTCATTGTGCTGCGGAACATGTCGCTTATTGGCGATGCCTTGTCGCATGCCATTTTACCCGGTGTGGTAGCCGGTTTCATGATTGCCGGCCACAGCATCTTCGCCTTTTTCACCGGCTCTGTGATTGCTGGCTTGCTGGCGGCCCTCAGCATCACCTGGCTGCAACGGCATGTGAAAACCAAGGAAGATGCGGCCATTGGCATAGTGTTTTCGGCCATGTTTGCCCTGGGCATTGTGGGTATTTCGGCGGTTACGCGGCAAGAGGGCGTGCACCTCGACATGAAAGACTTTTTATTTGGCAACGTTTTGGGCATCAGCGACCAAGATATTTGGCTAACCGGACTCATCATGGCCTATACCCTGTTGTGCTTGGTAGCCTTTTACCGCTTCTTCTTCGTCACCACCTTTCAATCGGTAGTGGCAGGTACCACTGGTATCCGCTCCAATCTGCTGCATTATTTTTTGATGATGCTGTTGAGTTTTGCGGTGGTTGCCTCTTTGCAGTCGGTGGGGGTGATTTTGGTAGTTGCCATGCTCATCATCCCGGCAGCAACTGCTTTATTGCTCAGCAATAGGTTGAAGGTGGTATTGCTGCTTTCGGCACTCACCGGCATGGCCTCCGCGAGTTTGGGATTGGTGGCCGCCATCTTGTTTGAAACAACACCTGGTCCGGCGATGACCTTGGTAGCTACCCTTTTTTACCTCTTGGCCATGGCCTTTTCGCCGCAGAAAGGATTGGTGGTACGCTGGTTCCGACAACAAAAACGCAGGCGTTTGCAGCAGCAGGAAGATTTGCTCAAAGCCCTGGTAAAGGAGCAGGAAGCTGGTCACCGCGCTACTGAAGAAGTTGCCGCTGCATTGGGTGTATCGCCCAGCAGCTTGCTCCGCCATTTGCGTCCCTTGCAGCGCCGCAATTGGCTGGAGCGAGCCGACCGTTTTGAGGTGCAACTATCGGCAGAAGGCTTGCGCCGAGGCTACCAACTCATTCGGGCACACCGCATGTGGGAGAGCTACCTGGTACAAAGCATGGGATTGCAAGCCAGCCAAATTCACCTGCAAGCCGAGCAATACGAGCACCATTTGCCCGAAGGATTTTTGCAAGAATTGTCTGCAGAATTGGGTCACCCCATCACCGACCCGCACGGCTCACCCATTCCGCAAGCCGGTCAACAAGCCATATCCCTAAGTTCACTTGACATTGGCGAACGCGCCATGATCCTCACCGAACAACACCTGCCCGAAGTCATTGGTCAATTGTGGAAGTTGGGAATTAATCCGAACCAAGTACTCGAGCTGGTGCCCGCCTTGGAGAACCACATTGGTGTGCAGTTGGGCGAAAAGCGGGTAGCATTGCCCCTATCACTGGCCAACAAAACTTTTGTGAGGCGGTTGAGCCATGATGGCCGACCCACTCCAATCACATAACATTCGTTGCCCCTTGCTGGCAATATCCCAAAATGATTTTGGCGATATATCCTTGTAAATCAGCCAAAAATAATCGACTTTGCCATGCGAAAAAAAAATGACAGTGCCTTAAACCTCAAGGACCATGGCCTCGTCATAGGGCTGTTAAAAATCACTAAGAAAATGAAAAAGATACTTTTGTTGGGTTTAGGCATCAGCTTGTTTGCGGTGTCGTGCCAAAAAGATGAACAGGTAGAAACTACCGAAGAACAAAATCAAACCACCGAAACGGCGCAGTTTGAAACCCTCCTCAGCGTTGACGAGAACATTGTTGACGAAACATTCTTGGATGAAAGCCCCGAAAGCTTCCCTCCCGCTCCTTGCGCAACGGTGACACGCGATACCATTAGCACCCCCAGAACCATCACCATTGATTATGGCACTACCAATTGTTTGTGTAGAGATGGTCGATTCCGCAGAGGTGTTGTTGTCATTAGCTACACCGGCACACGCAGAACCGCAGGCAGTAACTTCAGCGTAGCTTTCACCAATTATTTTGTTAACGACAATGCGGTTACCGGGAGCATCAGTGGCAGCTACAGCCTGAATGGCACCAATCCACTAATCAATCGTTCTAGTAACATCACTATTACCACACCTGCCAATGTTAGCAGCAACCGTACCGCCACCCGCACCATCGAAATGATTGCTGGCTATGCCACCCCTGGGGTTCGTTCTGACGACGTGTTTTTAATTTCGGGCAGCAGCAGCATGACCCGTAACGGCGTAACCCACAGCCAAAACATCACGACCCCCTTGCGCCGCGAAGGCAATTGCAATTGGTTGGTAAGCGGTGTAATGACTACCAGCCATGGTACACGCGGTACGCGCACCATCGATTATGGAAACGGAACTTGTGACAACCAAGCTACGGTAACCATGAATGGTCGTACGCGCACCATTACCCTACCGTAACCCAGCAACCTTTTTTCTTCAGATGCCCGACTTCGGTTGGGCATTTTTGTTTGTTAACTCAATGTATTTTATTTGCACGGCTGAACCGAATCCACAGCTTCAGGGTTAAGTTTGAATGACATTTAATCAAGTGTACCTAAGAACCGCTTTTGGCTTAATTATCGCCTCCTGTTTGCTAGCCCTGTTGGCTGGCTGCGGGAAGTTGCAGCCTCAAGAAGTTGATTTAAGTGGTGATTGGGATTTGCTCCACACCGAAGCGGATGGTGTGGTGTATCCCGATGAACAAGCGCACGGGGTACACCTAAATATGCAAGACAGCATTTTCTCGATTTATCGGGTGCGCTCCGATGAACTTTACCACGGCCGATACCTCGTACAAAACGAATTTTACCCCCGCCACCTCGACATTTGGGTAGATGGTTACGAAGATCACGGCCTCAAACGTAACGGCATTTACCGATTGAAAGGGGATACATTAGAAGCATGTTTTGCAGCACCTGGGGCGTATCGGCCAGCATATTTCGAAACGCGAAAAGGCGACAAACAAGTGCTCACCATATGGATCAAAAGGAAAGCAAGCGAATAATTAGCTGGAGGCAAGAACAGCGTTTATTCAGCCACCACCGCTAAATTCTTATTGGCCAACTGACCACAGGCTGCATCAATGTCTTTACCGCGAGAACGGCGTATTTTAGCTACCACGCCAACGGCTTCAAGCGCATTTTGATAGGCGGCTACCCGGTCGGCATTGGCTTGCTGGTAAGGGCCGTCGTCGATGGGGTTGTATTCGATCAAATTCACCTTACAAGGCAGCTTTTTGCAGAGCTTCACCAGGGCGCGGATATCTTCGTCGCCATCGTTGATGCCCCGCCAAACCACGTATTCAAAGGTCACGCGGCTTCCCGTTTTTTGATACCAATACTGTAAGGCAGCCACCAAATCGCTCAGTTTGTTGGTTTCGTTGATGGGCATAAGCTTCGAGCGCTTTTCGTCGATGGCCGAGTGCAGGCTGACGGCCAATTTGAATTTCACCCCGTCGTCAGCCATTTTGCGAATCATTTTGGTAACACCCACCGTACTGAGTGTAATGCGGCGTGGCGACATGCCCAAGCCTTCGGGCGAAGTGATTTTATCGATGGCTGCCATGACGTTGTTGTAATTCAGCAGCGGCTCGCCCATGCCCATGAGCACGATGTTGGTGAGCGGACGGCCATAGTACGTTTCGGCTTGCTGGCGAATGGCTACGACCTGGTCGTAAATTTCATCGGGGTTGAGGTTGCGCATGCGTTTAAGACGGGCCGTGGCACAGAAAGTACAATCAAGGCTGCAACCCACTTGGCTGCTGATGCAGGCGGTGATACGGGTTTCGGTGGGAATGAGTACCGATTCTACCACCCTGCCGTCGAACAGCTTTACGGCATTTTTGATGGTGCCGTCTTCGCTGCGTTGCTCTTCATCTACCTGTATGTGGTTGATGGCAAAATGTTCCTCGAGGCGTATGCGCAAATCGAGCGAGAGGTTGGTCATGTCAGAAAAGGTACGCGCGCCCTTGTTCCACAGCCATTCGTACACTTGTTTGGCACGGAACGACTTTTCTCCCAAAGCCACCAGCTTTTCAGTAAGTTCCTCCAACTTGAGTGTGCGGATATCGGTTTTGCTCGCCATGCTGCAAAGATAGCTGAACTTTGGGGCGCTAAGCTTACTTCGACTGCCTGGATGCTATTTCTTGCAGGGCAGCTTTCACAGCTGCTTGTTGACCGGGCGAATACATCATCCAAAGCTGGCTGTTGTGGTTGTGTATGTAAAATACCTGCACTTTGGCTTGTGGATGTTGCTGGTGGTACTCCTTCAGGCTTTTGATGAGTTTACGCGAGGGCCTGATCATATAGCGATTAAACATCACCAAGGCGACATATTCGGTTTCGGGCTGAATGGGCAAGGTTATGGATTGTCCTTGCAAATCCTTCACATGCGGCAAAAAGTACTCCAGTGGCTGCTGGTGGTTGTTCAGCGTGGCAATGTTGTGCGCTGGCGGTAACTGGTTGAAAAGTCCATCTACATTCCAGCGCATGGGGATGGGCGGATTGAGGTAACAATTCACCATTTTGGTGATGGGCTGGCCGTTCGCAGCAAAATACCGCAACTGCACAGGCTGCATATCGTCTTTAAAAGGCTTGAATGCGCGCAAAACTGTATCACTCTCTTTCGACAGTCCCAAGGCCATTAGACTATCGGCTATGGGTTGCACCCTAGCGCGCACTGAGGCTGAATAAGAGGCTGTGTCGAGTACGTATACAGCATCCTGACCGATTCGGTAGCGTTTGAAGTCCTTTTCTATTTGGCCATTGCTTCGCCAGTGAGGCGTTGTATCTACAACAAGCAGCAGTCGGTAACTAACCGAACAGCCGCTGACCAGAAAAAGGCAACAGCCGCATAAAAGGAACCAAGTGCCCTTTGGCACCATCAAGGCTTAGGTTGCTTGTCGCCCGAAATCACCCTTGAAATCAATCCAGGCAGGCTGGTGAATTCGGCCAGAAAAACACCGCCAAGGTGCAGCAGCATGTAGGCCACAAAGTAGTAGATCGACAGTACATGGAGCTCTTCCACGGCTTCGTGCCAGGCATTGGGACCAAATTCAATGAGCAAGCCGGTACTGAGTGAGGCACCCAGCAATAGGTAGAAAACCAAATAAACCCAGTATTGAAAGCGCGTTTTGGCATCGAGGCCGGCTTGTTTGGGTGAGGCAAATCTCATCCTGCCAAACAGGGGCAATAGCATACGCAATACGTAAACTGCCGTGATGGCATAACCTAGCCAAATGTGCCATTGCCACATGGGTTTACGGATTTTTTTAGCCAGGGTGACGGCTTGATCTTGGCTGATGTTGATTTGTTGGTCGGTTGCGAAAGCATGTATGATTTCTGCCACGCTATATTTTTCAAGCCAAGTAAGACGCAAGAAAATGGTGCCGAGGAGCAAAAACATCAAGGTGGCCAATGACCAGTGCATGAAGCGGAAGGTGCGGTCGAAGGGGCGGACTTGCATGGCGTAATTTAATCAAAGATACACAATTGTGCGTGTTATGAACAGCCATTTATGCTAAAATCCAGGGTCACTAACCTTGCATTTTTAGCTTAGGATGGAATAAAAGACGTGCATTTCAGCCTTCCATGTAGCAGTCAAATGGACCATTGCGGAATATTGGCACTTTAAACCTGAAAATGGCTAATTCGTATAAATGACCGTGTCCATTTCTAATTATCAGGCATATTCATATTCGACTGACGGTAAGGGAAAAACCTCAGTCAGAGCAGAAAACTATTCTAACAAACCTCACACAAAGCCTGGTGCGATGGCTGAAAATCGCCGCTCTATTCTTTTTCAATCACCATCAAACTCCAATTAACCTATTTCCTATGAAAAACTTGAGACCATTTGTGCGCAAAGTAAGGCACGTGCTGACGTGCATTTTCTTTGCAACTGTGGTGTCGATTTTACCAACGCAACAAGCCTTGGCCCAGTTGCAATCGGCACTGAACTTTGATGGCCAAAACGACTACGTGGCCATCAATAATCCCTTTACCGCCTTTGGTAAAGAAATCACCGTTGAATGGTGGGTCAATCCCAGCAGCACGCCGCAAGGCTCGGGCATTGGGCAAGCTACCAGCAATGTCGACAACAATGCCAACTCGAATGTTTGGCTGATGCATTTTTGGAACACCAACACCCTAACGTTCTTTGTAAACGACAATGGCACTTGGCGAGCAACGCCTGAGGTGTCGATTCCGCTGAACACTTGGACCCATCTAGTAGGTGTTGCCGATGCGACCAGCACCCGTTTGTACATGAATGGCACCTTGGTAGCCACCGGCCAAGGCGTTTCGGGCAACATTTTCAACAATGCCAGTTCGGTCATCCATTTTGGCAAAGACGTACGCTTCAATTTGGGCCGCTTTTTAACCGGATCGATGGATGAAGTGCGCATTTGGAACCGCGCCTTGTGCATAGACGAAATTTTGAATAACCGTACCTGCCAATTGCCCACAAACCAAAATGGCTTGATTGGATATTACAAGTTCAACGAAGGTTCAGCTGGCGGAAACAATACAAGCATTACGTCACTTATTGACCACAGCAGCAACAACCGCCATGGTTCATTCGTAAACATGGCCTTAAATGGTACCGGTGCTTCAAACTACATCACTCAACCCAATGCATTGAGTGGAAGCACATGCAATCCATACATTCCACCTGCTATTTCGGCTAGCAACAATGGCCCTGCTGTTTCTGGCGCCAGCATTCAACTTTCTGCTACTGCGGGTTTTGCATCCTACAGCTGGAGCGGCCCTAACGGCTTTAGCTCCAACGCTCAAAATCCGGTGATAAACAATGCCACAACAGCTGCCAATGGCACCTACACTGTTAAAGGAACAAATGCTACCAGCTGCAGCAATACAGCTAGCACTTCTGTTACCGTGAATACAGCAGCTGCAGCAGCGCTGAATTTTGATGGTGCAAACGATTATGTATCCATTCCCAGTGGCACCAACATTAGCAACCAATCGTTTACCTTTGAATGTTGGGCCAAGGCCAATGCCGTAAACCGCGACAATATTGTAGCCGGACAAGGAACCCCCTCTACCAACGTAGGTTTACACATTGGTTTCAGACCCAATAACGTATTTACCTTTGCCTTTTTCAACAATGACTTAAATACCTCTGCTGGCTTTACCGATTTGAATTGGCATCACTGGGCATGCGTATATGAAGTTTCGGCAAGCGGCAATACCCGTTCTATCTATAGAGACGGCATTTTGGTTGCTCAAGATTTTCCTACCAGCCATTATGCAGGCACTGGGGTTTTTAATATAGGTCGCCATTGGTCGGGTTCAAATTTCCAAGGTAATATTGATGAAGTACGCATATGGAACCGCGCTTTGTGTCAAGGCGAGATTCAAAACAACATGAACTGCGAATTGGGCAGCGGCCAAATTGGCCTGTTGCGCTATTACAAATTCAATCAGGGATTCGCATCTGACGTAAACAGCACGGTGAATACCTTGACCGACGCAAGTGGAAACAATGTAAACGCTACCCTCAACAACTTCGCTTTGACAGGTGTAGGCTCCAATTGGGTGGCTCCAGGTGGAGTTACTACTGGAAGTGTGTGTGGTTCATTTTCCCCTCCCACCATTGCCGCCAGCTCAAACAGCCCCGTGACCGCTACGCAAAGTCTGCAGTTGAATGCAACGGCTGGTTTCAATGCTTACGCATGGACAGGTCCAAACGGTTTTACCTCTAACCTTCAAAACCCTATCATCAACAACGTTACCACCGCTGCAGCGGGCAGCTATACGGTAACCGGAACTCTTGCCAATGGGTGTAAAAACTCGGCCAGCACTGCTGTATCAATCAATGCGTGCACTGCGCCTACGATGAGTGGATGCCCTCAAACAGCCTATGAGCAAGTGTATACACCAACCAATGCCTGTGGCGTAGTTCTGAACTACAACATTACCATTGGCGGAAGCAGCCCTCAAGTAAGCTATACCTTCTCGGGTGCAACCACAGGCTCTGGTAATGGTACCGGCTCTGGATCAACATTCAATGTGGGTCAAACCAGTGTGGTTGTTACGGCTAGCAATGGTTGCGGTACGGTAAGCTGCACCTTTGTAGTAACAGTTATTGACAATATTGCCCCAACCGTAATAGCCCAAAACCGCACGGTTTACCTCGATGCAAATGGACAGGCAGCTGTAACTGCCGCCGACATCAATAATGGCAGCACCGACAATTGCGGCCCAGTGTCGTTGAGTCTTTCGAATACGGGCACCATTTGCGGCTTCGCAACCGAAAACCAGGTGTTAACCTTGGCTGCACCTGCAGGTGCCATTATTACTGAAATTCTGTTTGCAAGTTATGGCAATGCGAGCGGTAATTGTGGCACTTACGCTTTAGGAAGCTGCCATGCCAGCACCAGTTTGGCCCGTGTGCAAGAGGCTTTCATCGGCAGAAACTCAGGCAGCATCACCGCCTCCAATGGCGTATTTGGCGACCCTTGCTTTGGCACCGTAAAACGTTTGGTAGTGCAGGCCCGCTGGTCGGGTATTGGCACTGCTGGCGAATATACCTGTCTCAACATCGGACCGAATCCCATCATTTTAAATGGTACTGACGTGAATGGACGTGCATCAAGTGCAACTGCAACGGTAACCGTCCTCGACACCATCAAACCTTTTTTCACCTTTGTGCCAAGCAATATGTTTGCTGCAGCAACTTCACCAGCCGGGGCCATTGTACACTACAGCTTGCCTACCGCAACTGATAATTGCACACCAACCGTAACGCGCACAGCAGGTTTGGCCAGTGGAAGCCAATTCCCTATTGGCATTACTAGCATTTCGTATCGTGTCACAGATTCTTCAGGGAACTTCGTTGATGCATCATTTGACATTGAGGTTGGCGGTCTTGCTCCTGTAATCAGTGGTCCGGGCAACATTTCGGTAAATACAACTCCAAGCAGCTGCGATGCAATAGTCCAATATGCAGCAACCGAAACTATCGGCATTCCGGCTTCTACCATTAACTACAGCATTGCTCCCGGAAGTGCCTTCCCTGTGGGAACAACGCAGGTAACTGCCACCGCAACCAATGCGGTTGGAAGCTCGAGCGTAACTTTTGATGTGACGGTAACCGATAATCAGTTGCCTACTGTAGTTACGCAAAATGTAACCGTGCAATTGGACGCATCGGGTAATGCCAGCATCACAGCGGCGCAAGTGAACAATGGTTCGACCGACAACTGTGGTATTGCATCGATGCATGTTAGTCAGAGTTCTTTTGACTGCAACGATGTAAGCTTGACGGCTTGTAGCCCAAATGCCGTAAACATTACGGGTTCAACCAGCTTCATCAATGTAGGCAACCAAGCTCCGTTTAATATGACTGCCGCCATCACCATGGAAGCATGGGTGAATCCTGCACAGCACAAATCGATAGCTACTGTGCTTGCCAAATTTGGCGATGTGCTCAACAACGACGCTTACACGATTCAAATACGGAATGGAATTCCCTATGCATTCATACGCTCTCCACAAGGGGTATGGCACGATGCTGTATCGAGCGTTTCAATTCCTACCAACCAATGGTCGCATATAGCGGGTACCTTTGATGGCACTACGGTTCGCATCTTTGTGAATGGTGTACAAACCGGATCCAAAGCCTATGCTGGGACCATCAATGTATCGAATGCTACTTTCAAAATAGGCGGAGCTTCGGCCCTTCTTGGCGGCCAGAACTTCAATGGTTTGATTGACGAAGTGGCCATTTGGAATACCGCACGCTCGGCAGCCGACATTGCTGCTACGGCGAGCAAGTGCTATTCAGGCAACGAAAGCGGATTGGTAGCCTACTACAAATTTGAAACGGGCACGGGCACCACAGCGTTTGATCAAACTGCCAACGGACTCAATGGTACCTTTAACAATACTTCTAGCATTACCTGGTCGACACAACAAGCGCCTGTTCAAACAGCTGCCAAGCAAGTGATATTAACCGTTACCGACAACAACAACAACACCGCAACGGGCGTGGCCAATGTAACAGTGGTTGATGCAATCCTCCCGGTAATCAGCTGTGGAAGCGATATCCATGTATTTGCAACCAGTGCTGCTGGTGCTGTGGTAACCTATGCTACCCCTAACGCCTCCGATAACTGCAGTGCCAGTGTAAATCGCACTGCTGGATTGGCCAGTGGCGCTAACTTCCCGTTGGGCACCACCACGGTAACGCATGAAGCGGTAGACCCATCGGGCAACAAAGCATCTTGTTCGTTCACCGTAACGGTAACTGGTGTTGCACCAGCAATTGTTTCTCCAGGCAACATCAGCGTAAATACCGATCCCAATGCCTGCCATGCAACGGTATCATTTAGTGCAAGCGAAACCACAGGCATTCCCGCGTCTACCATCACTTACAGCACAGTACCTGGCAGCACCTTCCCTGTGGGAACTACGCAGGTAACTGCCACCGCTACCAATGCGGTTGGAAGCTCGAGCGTGACCTTTGATGTGACGGTAAGCGACAATCAGCTGCCGACTGTAGTTACGCAAAATGTAAGCGTGCAATTGGATGCCAATGGTAACGCAAGCATCACCGCAGCGCAAGTTGACAATGGCTCGAACGACGCATGTGGTATTGCCAGCATGACTGTATCGCCCAGCAACTTCACTTGTGCCAATGTAGGCGCCAATACGGTAACCCTAACGGTAACCGATGTAAACGGCAAGACAAACACTGCCACTGCGGAGGTAACCGTAAGCGACATCACTGCACCGAATGTATTAACCCAGAACTTGACGGTTGATTTGGACGCCAGCGGTAACGCCAGCATCACGGCAGCCCAAGTTGACAACGGATCGAGCGACGCCAGCGGTAACGCCAGCATGCGTGTATCGCCCAGCAGCTTCACTTGCGCCAATGTGGGTGCCAACATCGTAATCCTCACGGTAACCGATCTAAACGGCAACAGCCAGACCGCTAACGCCACTGTAACCGTTCGCGATGTTACCTTACCGCAGGCTGTGGCTCAAAACCTCAGCATCAGCTTGGATGCCAGCGGCAACGCCAGCATTACTGCGGCACAAATCGACAATGGTTCGAGCGATGCTTGTGGCATTGCCAGCATGAGCATCTCGCCTAGCAGCTTTACTTGTGCGAACGTAGGCACCAATACCGTGACCCTAACGGTAACCGATGTAAACGGCAACGTAAACACTGCCACTGCGGTGGTAACTGTGAATGATGTGACTGCACCGGTTGTGGCAACACAATCGATAGGCATCGCGCTCGATGCAAACGGTCAAGTGAATATCACGGCTGCGCAAATCGACAATGGTTCGGCCGATGCTTGTGGCATAGCCAGCATGAGCGTATCACCCAGCAGCTTTACTTGTGCCAACGTAGGTGCCAACACCGTTACCCTCACGGTAACCGATGTGCATGGCAATGTAAACACCGCCACAGCAGTAGTTACGGTTGCCGATCAAACAGCGCCACAGGCCTTGACCCAAAACATCAGCGTGCATTTAGACGCCAATGGTAACGCCAGCGTTACTGTTGCACAAGTCGACAACGGCTCAAACGATGCTTGCGGCATTGCCAGCATGAGCGTATCACCCAGCAGCTTTAGCTGTGCCAATGTGGGTGCCAATACGGTAACCCTTACCGTAACCGATGTAAACGGCAACTCGAATACCACTACAGCCGTAGTGAGTATAGCTGATGTAACTCCTCCAACGGTTATTACGCAAAACGTTTCGGTTACCTTGGTAGCTGGTGCGGCAAGCATCACAGCTGCCCAAATCAACAATGGCTCTTACGATGCCTGCGGCATTGCCAGCATTGTGGTTGCACCCAGCAACTTTGATTGCTCGGATATTGGCGATAACACTGTGACCCTCACGGTAACCGATGTAAACGGTAATGTGGCCAGTGCAACTGCTACAGTAGCAGTCGTTGGCGCTGTACCTGTTTGTAACATCACCTCCGCGCCTAACAACACCGGCACAGTAATCGGCAGCACCACCACTTTGGCTGCTGTAAACCAGATGTTCCTGGGCTATGGCGCGCAAAGCATGCGTTTGATGGCTACGGCCAGCAACGGTGGTCCGTTCACTTATGCCTGGTCGGGTTCTGGCTTGAGCAGCAATAGTGTTTCGAATCCCATCTTTACGCCTACTGCAGCTGGCAATTACACCTTTACTTGCACGGTAACCAATCAGTTTGGTTGTCAGACTACTTGCGAAATCACCATTTGTGTGATCGATGTACGCGATCCAAAGGGTAACGCTCGCAACCCGAAAGTGTTGATCTGCCACATCCCTCCCGGAAATCCGAATAACCCACAAAGTTTGAGCGTAGGTGTGAGTGCGGTTCCTGCCCACCTCGGCTTGCATGGTGGAGATCGTTTGGGTACCTGTAATTCAGCTTGCGGCCTGAACAATGGCCGTATGGCGCAGGATGTGTATGAAACCGTTGAAAACGGCGATATCCACCTTACCGTGTATCCCAATCCTTCGAACCGTGAATTCAATTTTGTCCTTGAACATGCCGATGAACTCGAAAAAGCCTCGGTGTTACTGTATGACATGAACGGCAAACTGGTTTATCAGCTTGCCGAGCAACAAAGCAATGTGCCTATGGTCATCCGCGAAGAACTGGCAGCAGGCGTTTACAACGCCCATGTACGTTGCGGCAGCTTCTTCAAGGTGGTGAAGGTGACCAGAACGAATTGATCAAGCATTCCATAGAAGGTGGTGGAGGCAGCCCGAAAGGGCTGCCTCTTTTTTTGCATACCTAATCGGATATCAGCGCAGTTAAGAAATAACAAGTCATCCTTACAGCCTTTTATTTTGTGGAAGCCGGAGGAACCTATGGCCCCTTTGGACGCGTGCTGCATATCATTTCTCAGGCTCAAACATTGGCTCGCTAAAGTGCATACACCAACTGCTAAAAGCTTTCCACGGCACACAAGCATTTGCGCCAATTCACCATCTTTTTTCCCATCAAACAGGCCCTTACTGGCCTCTAAAACTGAATCAATCTGATGCTTGGGTTGGTCTGCAAACCAAAAATAGCAGCGTTTTCCGTGCATATTGACCAGGAAAACATCGCGTTCAATGTTTAAAACTAAGAACTATTTGCGTATTAGGCTGAAATAAATCGAACGCCACGTCATGTCTTTATAATTTAATTTCCGTGCTTAATGAAAAGCCATGAAACTTGTCTTGTGATCTCAATCTACATGCATGGCAGAAACTTTTAGCGATGCCGTTTTGGCATGGGCCTATTTGGAAATACTTCAAAAAAAAACATCGATTGGCGTGTAAAAGTCGGCCTTCACCATATCCTAAGAAAAGCAAAACAGATGTTGTGATAAGCTCTTACACGTTCAGGAAATATTCCATGTTGAATAGTTGCGACAGCCCGATGCAGCTTGTTTGCCCAATCCATCCTCCTCAAATTTCACTGTATTTGCAGGCGTTCAAAGCGCAACAAGGCAGTTGAGCGGATTCCTATTTTTTTATGCTCTGGTTGAATTCGTGAAAGGCCAATTAAATCAGATATGATATTGGATTAGCCCCCACTTTTATATGCTTGCGTTGACAATGAAAAGAGGAGTCTATCAAGAAATTGATGTGGGCATTTCAAACCCTATAGCACTAATAAAATATCCAGTGTGTAATGCAAGCTTATTTCTACCAGATCATGGATTGGGCCGACTAAAATCCATTGTTACTTGTTTCAAAAAAGGGTTGCTCCTTTTGAAGAAGCAACCCTTGCTTGATAGCCTATTTGATCTCTAAAACTTGAATAGACGCAACACCTTTCTATCGTTGTGTTTCGCAGCTGAATACAGCAATTCGCACTGATATACTCCTGAAGGCCAAAGGCTTGACGGCAAAGAAAGTTCATGTGCCCCTGGGCTCATCGTCCTCCAAGGCTGCTCTAGTAGGAGACGACCCCTGCCATCCGTGATGCGCATGCGTACATCACCTAATTCGGGCAATACCCAGTGCAACATGGTTTGGTCTGTAAATGGATTAGGATAATTGCTTGCTGTAAAAACAATGGAATTGGTCGATCGCAATTGAGCCGATGAAAGGCGCACATTTGGTATTGGCTGGGCCCATGTATCGGCGAATTCACAGCCTGGCTCCAAAAGCAAGGCAGCCTCTTCGGCCCATGGATTGCCCGTAAAATAAAGCTGTAAGAGCTCTTCTCCAGCCTTCAATGCCAAAGGCTGCAGGCTATACCAACTGATGCGCAATTGTTGACCCTGTTGGGTGAATTGCACTGCTTCGCTCGAGGCAGGAACGTTGACGTGGTGGACAGTAATTCCATCTGGCAACCGCAAAACCAAAGACACTGCACCCAATTCAACTTCGGCATCTGTGTAAATCGACCAAATTTGTGCATTCTCAGGAAGATAACCCTTAGCATTTAACTGAACTTCATTGCCTAAGCGCAGCTGTACATCGGGCATATAGCTACCATTGATATCGCCAAAGGCCAACGCACCTACCTGAACAAAGGCTGTATCGTTGTTCACTACCACTGCTGGTTGTTCAAAAGCCCAGTCACCCGTTGCAAAATTGCTGATGTCGCCCGTAAATCGACGAGCCATTTGTAAGCCATCGGTAGTATTCACCTGGTTGCTCGCATTGACATCAGCAGCCCGCAAACGAAGTCCCGACAAAGGCGCCATGCCAACAAAGTGACGAGAAGCAGCCAAAGCATCGGTGGCATTGACCCCGCCCCATGGCTTGGAGGTATTGAAAAGCAGCGAAAACTGCCCATTGCCCGTATTGCTAAAACTAAATCCACCGCTAGCGTTGGTTGTAGTTTGTCCCACCACCTGCTGTTGTTGGTTCAACAGTGTTACCTGGGTATTTGTCATGGCCGTTGCAGCCTGATTGAGGTAATTCACATAGCCCTCGATGAATCCGCAAAACTGCAGCGTCACAACAATGGCATTGCTCGTATCGCTGCAACCATTGGCATTGGTTACCACCACACGATAGCTTCCAGCTGCAGATGCGTTGAGATTGGCGGTATTTTGGCCAACCAACAGGCTACCGTTTAGCAGCCAGGCGTAGTTCACACCTGTGGTTGGACTCGCATTCAATAAAACCGAATTGCCAGAGCAGAAGGTAGTCGGACCAGTGGCCACCAAACCAGCTGTTGGTAAGGAATTTATGCTAACTGTGGTAACGTCTGAAGTATCGAAGCATTGGGTGAGGCTATTGGTCACGATTACCTGATAGGTGCCTGCCTGCGATACCGTTAGGCTGGCATTTTGCTGCCCCATCATTGGTGAACCATTGCGCAACCAACGGAAGTTCATACCGGTGATTGGTGTGGCATTCAATACCAAAAATGATCCGGCACAAAACGAAGCCTGCTGCCCCTCTACGATGGCTGCTGCTGGCAGTGGATTCACAACTAGGGTTTGATAAGCCGTATCGCGACAACCGTTTGCATTTTGTGTTGAATAGCCTATGGTGTGTGTTCCAGCTCCAACAAGAGCAGGATGAAAGTTGCCGGAAATGACACCCATACCAAAATACACCCCACCCGCTGGTATACCGCCTGTAAGCGCAAAAGGAGGGTTAGAAAGACAAACAGGAACTTGTTGTGCTAAAGTTGTACCCGGTAAGGCAAGCACCGTAATAGTTCTGCTAGCCGTGTCGCTGCATCCATTTTGCTGGAAACCATACTTCAACAAATAGGTCCCAGGCAGCAGGCTGGCTGGATAAAAACGGTTGTTCACAACGCCTGGACCTACATAAGTTCCACCTGCTGGCAATCCCCCCGTCAAGGCGAAATGCGGAGCATTCACACAAACAGGTGGCAAACTATCGAAAGTCACAACGGGCCTTGGTACAACGGTTATCTGGATGGCAGGCGTTCCAAAGACACATGAATTACCTTGTAAGCGGTAGTTGGCGGTGTAAATACCAGTGGAAGTTACAGTCAAAGGACGAGTGGTATCTGGCAATAGCACACCATTTCTAAACCAGCGCACGTAAGATGTTTGTTGCGTCAAATCCAGGTTAACGCTTCCACCCTGACAAAATGTAGTTGGACCTGAAGGATCAATTTGTGCAGTGGCTGTGGCTTGAATTACGCTCACAGAATCGGCTAAAACCAGACAGCCGAATGCGTTGGTCAAACGCACTGTGTACCGTCCAGGGGGAACGCGTAACACAGTGTCGGTAGCACCAACAATGGCACCTCCCTGTCCAAACCATTGAACCGAAGCTGTTGTCGCCGGAATGCGCAAAGTTGCAGAATCGCCAGCGCAAACTGGTGAACCCGTCATTGCAATCACCGGCTTAGCAGGCAATGATCTGATCATCACCCACTGTATCGCTGAGGTAGTTTGACAACCGTTTAAAGTAGAACGTACGGTATAGGAGCCGCTTTGTGTAGCGCGAAACACAGTATCAGTAGCTCCACTGATAGCCGAACCATTTCTGAACCACTGGAGGCTATATCCGGGCTCAAAATGAGCACTTAATCTTACCGTGTCGCCCGAGCATGCATTCAGGGTGTCGGCATAGGGCCTTATTTGGGCAATTGGAGAAGGATGAATGGTTACCCTCACCGTATCGCTGACCACAGCACAGCTGCTGTTGAGGGATACACGCATGGTGTAGTTACCACTTTGGGCAGGTGTAAACAACCGGCTTGTTGCACCAACAATCGGTAAGCCGTTTCTGAACCACTGGTATTGATAAGCCGTGCCCGATGAACCACTAAGCTGTATGGGCTGATTTGCACAAAAAGTAACGTTACCTGAAGGCGTTACCGAAGCTACAGGGTTACAAGGCAAAGACCTTATCTGTCCATTTACCAGCAGTTGATTCGGATTTCCTTCGTTCAACTGAAGTTGAACGTTGCTCAAACTGGTAACACTGTTCACTGTAAAACCTGGCAGCACCCTAAATCGCACATAAAACAGATTTCCTGCAGAAGATTGCGGCGTCGTACCGGCCAAAGCTATAGAATAACGGTTGGAACCAATTTGGTTAACTGCTCCCGCCCAGTTTGCTGAGGCCGTACCTGCTTGCAAAATGCCAATAGGCCGAATGAAATTGTTGTTGTAGTCGAAGGCCATGGAAACAGCACTTACTGTTTTACCCACAGGCAACGGTTCCATGTAAACAGCAACATCCACCAGGCTATCACCGGTTATCAATACAGTATCGCGGATGTACACCCTGGTGTCATAAAGCACAATGTTACCAGAAGTTCCAACAGCCCCCACGGTATCGCGGGCACTTACACGTATGGAACCGCCTTGTCTGGCTGTTAACAGGCCAGTAGCGCTGATAGTCGCCAAATTACTGTCACTTACCGACCAGCGATACGGAGCAAAACCATTACTAGCTGTAAACTGCCGCGATTCGCCTGCTACCAGTTCGGCCGTATTGGGTGCAATGACAATTTGAGGTAGTGCAATGGCAGTTTGTGTGCTTGAAGCGGTTAGAGCTGATATGTTTTGGTTAAAGAGGGTATTGCTGAGCTGTACCGAATAAATAAAATTGCTCGTTGAGTGATTGGGAACAGTTATACGTAGATAACACAAAATCCCTGATCCACTGATGGGTGTTGCATTGGCGAATCCGATTTGCCAAGTTTGATTACCCTGGGCTGCAAAAAACGTTTGGCTTACTCCAGCTAAGAGCGTACCAGAGCGCTCGATTCCTATCACCGACAATCCCTGATAATTCGATAGCTGTACTTCGAATGACCCTGATAGCACATTCCAAGGCGTAAGTGAGCCTACGTAAATGGGCATAAGCCATTCCGTACCTTGAAGTCGCGAGCTATCCCTGGTCCACATGCGGAAATTGTGAACCACCAAATCTTGCGGTGATTGACCACTAAATCCATTTGAGTCAACAGCTATGATGCGGGTCCTGCCTGAGCTAGCTGCAATAAAGCGCGCAGTGGCAGGAGATAGGCTTTGTATGATGCCTCTGGTCGTATCGCTCAAACGCCATGCATAAGGCGATCTTCCCCCGCTTGCAGTCGTTTGTACGGTATCGCCCACTACCATGGCCGAAATTGGCACACTTACAGATATGAAAGGCAAGGAAGGAACATTCACATTGCCATTTCTAAATGTCAGCGCAGGACTACCTTGGTTGAGAAAGGTATTCATAGCTGTGCCAAAACTCACGGTTGAATTATAGCCACCCGTAGTAGAAATAACCCGAAAACGCACATAAAACAGAACGCCTGTACCCGCCAAAGGCATGGCTGTAGCTGCTGCTACGGTAACCACTCCAGCACTACCAAAATTGGCAATTGGATTGGCATTGGCAGAGAGCGTGCCGTTGGTAACCAACGAATCAGCCAAAAGTTGCGTTGATGTATAATTCAGCTGAATCTGATAACTCAGCACATTTCGTCCGGTTAGTGATGAATCAACATAAACAGGAAGCAGAAAACTACTTCCCACCAATGCCGTCGTGTCGGGCAGGCGTAACCTGATAGATTGGGCGGCCGCTACCCCCATTTGGAGTAGCAGGCAAACCCAAAGTGCCAATAGTAGCTTTTTCATGGATGCTATGCTTGAGGTGAAACCTATTCGCATCCTTATTTAACCAATATGCGCTGAACCGACTGTATCGATGCCGCTGTGAGGCGAACCAGGTAAACCCCCGAAGCCAGCCTGCGACCTGCAGCATCTCGTCCATCCCAACGGAATTGGTG